>Ga0164294_10000848_pt1 | contig 29068 bp, 27 predicted proteins | sample GEODES005metaG_FD_111479 | JGI IMG/M metagenome (GOLD analysis project Ga0164294, IMG submission 111479) | Oligotrophic lake water microbial communities from Sparkling Lake, Wisconsin, USA - GEODES005 metaG | ecosystem: Environmental > Aquatic > Freshwater > Lake | place: USA: Sparkling Lake...
CACGCCGTCGTAGGGGGTGTCGGGCGCGCCGACGTAGATGTCGCCGCGCGCGTCGTCGCAGTCCTCGCCGCCGTGGCTGGCGGAGTCCTGCCCGTCGCCGTCGCCGTCGTAGTCGGAGTTGCCGGCGCAGTCGCTGTCCACGCCGTCGTACCAGGCGTCCGCCGCGCCTGGGAAGGTGGCGGCGGCGCGATCGTCGCAGTCCGTGTCCGCGGGGAACCCGTCGAGATCCTGGTCATCGTCGTTGCCGTCGCAGTCCTGATCGACGTCGTCGTACCAGGCCTCGGCGGCGTCGGGCCGCACGGAGGCGTCCCCGTCGTCGCAGTCGGAGTCGGTCGCGACGTAGCCCTCAGGGTCGGCGCAGGCGAGGGTGGTCTCGGCGCCGCCCCAGCCGTCTCCGTCGGCGTCGACATACCAGGTGCGCGCGTCAACGGCGTCGGGCTCGTCCACCGTGCCGTCGCAGTCGTCGTCCACGTCGTTGCACGCCTCGGTGCCGCTCGGGGAGACCGAGGCGTCCCCGTCGTCGCAGTCGAGGCAGGCCGCGAACCCATCGCCGTCCCCGTCGCCGAAGCCGGTGGATCCGTCGCAGTTGTAGTCGGTGGGGTCGTCGCAGGCCTCGGTCGCGCCGGGGTTGAAGGCGCTCGACCCGTCGTCACAGTCACCGGGGACGGCGGTGTAGTCGGACGGGGCGACGCAGGTGTCCGCCGTGGTGGCGGCGCCGTAGCCGTCGGCGTCGGCGTCGAGGTACCAGCGGGAGGTGCCGGTGACGTCGCCGTCGGCGTCGTCTGAGAGGCCGTCGCAGTCCTCGTCGAGATCGAGGGCGTCGCACACCTCGGCGGCGTCGGGGTGGACGGCCCCGCGCGTGTCGTCGCAGTCGGTGGCGTCCGCCGTGTAGCCGAGGGGCGCCACGCACTCGGGCGTCACGACGGTGGCGTCGCCGTAGCCGTCGGCGTCGGCGTCCCGGAAGAACGACACGGCGTCGATCGCGCCGGGGCCGTCCACCGCGCCGTCGCAGTCTTCGTCCACGCCGTCGCAGGTCTCGTCGGCGTCCGGGCGGATGGCGGCCTGGCCGTCGTCGCAGTCGCCGTCGATCGTAACGTAGCCGGCGAGCGCGGTGCAGCTCAGCACGGAGGTGCCGTCCTCGCCCCAGCCGTCCTCGTCGGCGTCCGGCCAGTAGGGCGTGCCGTCCACCGGCGACTCGTCCGTGGCGCCGTCGCAGTCCTCGTCCACCCCGTCGCAGGTCTCCGAGGCGTTCGGGGCGATCGCGGCGTCCGTGTCGTCGCAGTCGGCGCCCGTGCCGTCGTCACAGCCCTCGTACCCGTCGCCGTCGAGATCGTCGCAACCGTCGTCCACCGTGAGGGTAAGATTCGAGGCGAAGGCCCAAGCGTCTCCAGAGGATCCTCGGTTCCCATTCACCGCGTTCCCGACGCCGCGGATGGTGTAGGTACCCTCCGCCGTGGGCGCGCTCCAACTGAAGTTGAAGGTGACGGCGCCACCGCTCATCGTGGCGGTGGCAGAGTGGGTCACCTCGCCGCCGGTCACGCGCGTGTTCGACCCCGCGATGAGGGTGCCGCCCGACGCCGCCACGTCCAGTCCCGCGCCGGCGGTGGCCCCGCCCGAATTCGCGATGAGCAGGGTGAGCGCGAGGACCTCGCCGGGCTCCGCCGTCGTATCGGTCGCGCCAAACGTGGAGGTGGTCGACGCGGAGGCGGTCGCGCCGTGGCAGGCGCCGCATCCGCTGGTGGTGCTGCCGGTCTTGCCGGCGCTGTAGGCGAGGGCGGGGGCGGTGGCGAACAGCAGGAGGAGGCTCATCCTTCTCGGCTACAATTTCCCACGCGCATCGTCAAACGATGTCCTCGTCGAGTGTACCGCGCCCCCCCGCAATGAACTCCCGGACGTAGCGGATCTCCGACCTCTGTGTCTCTTCCGCGGTGCCGGTGAACGCGATGCGCTTGTTGTAGAGCATCGCGATGCGGTCGGTGACGGTGAAGCAGGAGTCCATGTCGTGGGTCACGACGATGCTGGTGACGCCGAGACGCTTCTGCAGCGACAGGATGAGGCCGTTGATGCGGCGGACGTTGATGGGGTCGAGCCCGGTGGTGGGCTCGTCGTAGAGGATGACCTCGGGCTTGATCGCGATGGCGCGGGCCAGGCCGACGCGCTTCCGCATGCCGCCCGAGAGCGCGGCCGGCTTGAGGGCCTCGGTGCCGGGGAGCCCGACCATGTCGAGCACCTCGGCCACGCGCGCGTCCATCTCCTTCTCGGTGCCCCAGTTGTGCTCGCGCAGCGGGTACTTGATGTTCTGCTCGACCGTGAGCGAGTCGAACAGGGCGCCGCTCTGGAACAGGAAGCCGAAGCGCCGCCGGATCGGGCCCATGCCGCGCTCGTCGAGCTTGGTGACCTCCTGGCCGAACGCCTGGATGCTTCCGGCGTCGGTGGAGAGCAGGCCGGTGAGCATCTTGAGGAGGACGCTCTTGCCGGTGCCCGAGCCGCCGATGATCGTGAGGGTCTCCCCCGGGTACACGTCGAGCGTGCAGTCCTCGTAGATGACCTTGGGACCGAACGCCTTCTGGACGCCGATGAAGCGGATGATGGGTTCAGCCATACAGCGCCAGGAAGAGCTTGGTGAGGAAGAAGTTGGACACCAGCAGGCAGATGGCGCCGACGACGACCGCCTGGGTCGTCGCGTGGCCGACCCCCTCGGTGCCGCCCGAGGTGTTCAGCCCGATGAAGCAGCCCACGATGCCGATGATGTAGCCGAAGGCCACCGACTTCATCAGGCCGTGCATCAGATCGGACACCCAGAGGGTGTCGAGGATCTGGGCGTAGAAGAAGCTCGGGGTGATCCCGACCTCCCGCACGGTGATGATCATGGCGCCGCTGATGCCGACAAAATCCGCGAGGATCGTCAGCAGCGGCAGCATCACGATGCACGCGAAGACGCGCGGCGCGACGAGCTTCTTGACGGGGTCGGCGCCGAGGGCGCGGATGGCGTCGACCTGCTCGGTCACGACCATCGAGCCGAGCTCCGCCGCGAAACCGCTGCCGACGCGCCCGCCCACGAGCAGCGCCGTGAGCATCGGGCCGAGCTCCCGGACGATGCCGAGGGCGGCGAGCTTGCCGGTGTACATGCTCGCGCCGTAGGGCTCGAGGCCCGTCGAGAACTGGAGGGCCAACACCATGCCGGTGAAGGCGGCGGTCAGGACGGTGATCGACCAGCTCTGGAGCCCGGCCGTGTCGAATTGATGAATGAGCGGCCGGAGGTCGATCGGGCTGCGCCAGAAGGCGAACAGGGTCGCCCACGATAGGCGCGCGACGGCGCCGAAGCTCTGGAGGAAGGTCGTGAACCGGGCGGTCACAGCGGTGAGAACCCGGTCAGGAGGCGCTCGTAGGCGTCCCAGCCCTGATCGAAGGTGTCGGGCGGCGCGATCAGCGCGAGGTCGTAGGTGCAGGCGCCGCGGTTGACCACGGCGAGGGCGACGGTCACCTTCACGCCGTCCAGGCGGCCGGTGTGGACGCGCAACACGCCCTCGCGCCCGCCGAGTACGCGGAGCTCGTCACGCGTGGTCTCGACGCCGCGCAGGCCGGCGGTGAGCTCGGTGGCGAGGTCCTCCGTGCGGGACTCGCTGTAGCGGGGCCCGCAGTTGGAGTCGGCGTAGAGCGACGCCTTCAACCCGTCGTTGTACCAGGCGCGATCGGCGCCGCCGGGGCTGACCGTGGCCCAGCCCTCTCCCGGAGCGGGGAGCGCGTACTTGTTCTCGAGGCGCTTCGCGCGAAGGTGGCTCGCCGGCATGCAGCCCGCCGCGAGGAGCACGAGCGCGACGGCGCGGTTCACGCGGCCCCCGTCACACGGAGGAAGAGGTCCTCCAGGCGCTCCCCGGGCCCGACGATCTCCGCGACGGTGCCCAGGACGGCGATCCGCCCCTTGTGGACGATGGCGAGGCGGTCGCACACCTCGGCGGCGTCCTCCATCGTGTGGGTCGAGAGGAAGACGGTGCGGCCCTCGGCCGCGAGGTCGCGGAAGACCTTCTTGATCTGACGGGCGCCGCGCGGGTCGAGGCCGACCATGGGCTCGTCGACGATGAGGAGGCGCGGCTCGGTGAGGAGCGCGCCCGCGAGCGTGAGGCGCTGCTTCATCCCGTGGGAGAAGCTCTCCACGAGGGCGTCGGCCTGGTCAAAGAGGAGCTGCTCGGCGAGGCGGGCGTCGATGCGGTCCGCGAGGCCCGCGGCGGGCATGTTGTAGATATCCGCCAGGAACCGTAAAAACTCACGCGCCGTCAGCTTGTCGTAGAGGTAGGGGCGGTCGGGGATGAAGCTCATCCGGCGCCGGGCCTCGACCGGGTTGGTCGACAGGGACACCCCGTCGATCCAGATCTCGCCTGCTGACGGCGGGAGCACGCCGCCGAGCATCCGGAGGGTGGTCGTCTTGCCCGCGCCGTTGAGCCCCAGGAAGCCGAAGACCTCGCCGTGCCGAACCTCGAGATCGAGGGGCCACACCGCCTGGAAGGAACCGTAGCGTTTTTCGATCTGGCGGGCGCGGATCATGAGGTTCGTACCTAACGCGGATGGGCAGGGGCGCGAAGGCTTGCGCGCACGCCCCGTGGGCGAACGGCGGGACGTTGCCGATGGACAGTCGCCCGTAAGCCGGGGCTCCCCGCTTTTGGGGTAGGATTGACCCCAACAGAGGTGCCCCCGATGGCGCTGCCGAACCGGTTCCGACTCCTGCTGCTCGACCCTGTCAAGCTCCGACGGAGTCGCGCGGAGCAGGTGCTTCGTCTGCGCTTCGACATCGAGAGCTGCGATCGCCTCGAAGAGGCGATGCAGGCGGCCACCGCCCGTCCGCCACACGCCGTCGTGGCCACGCTCCGCCAGATCGAGGACAACGGGCTCGTAGCGGGGAAGACCCTTCGAACTCGGCTCGGACCCGATGCGTTCATCGTCGTCCACGGTGCGGCCGACACGCGAAAGTCTTCCGCGGACCGTCAGATCCTCGCCGAGCGGCACGGCGTGGACGTGTGGAGCGAGTCCGCGCTCGAGCCCGAGGGCATCGAGTCCGTGGTGTGGGGCGAGCTCTTCCGCCGCAACCGGCCGAAGGTGCCGCCGCCGCCGACCCTCCTCGAGCGCGCCCGCGCGACCACCGCCGAGGACGTGAAGACCTTCCTCAACAAGGATCGCCCGCTCCTCCCGACGCCGTATCGGGCTCCGGACGAGGAGCCCGGCTGGATCGAGATCCTGAATGCGCCTCCGACCTCGGAGAACCTGAAGCGGCTGCTCACCAAAGAGATCGGGGGGCCCCGAAAGGCGCGGGAGTGACGTGGCGCGGGGCGATCAGCGCGCCTCGACGAGCTCCAGCTTGATCCTACCCATCAGCGCCATGATCGGGACCTGCTGATCGAGGTCCCCCGTGACGACCTTGAGGTGGGTCGCGTCCGCCGGGAACTCGCCGAAGGTGGGGTCCACCGGTACCCAGCCCGTTGGGCCGCCGAGCTCGACCTCGGGCCACGCGTGGTAGTAGAAGGCGTCTCCGAGGCGGTCGCTGTAGACGAGCCCGGCCGCGATCCGGGCGGGGATCCCCGCCGCGCGCGCGAGGGAGACGAAGAGCGCGGTGTGCTCGTTGCAGTCGCCGCGGCCGCTCCGGAGGACGGTGAGCCCGTCCGGAACGCCGATAGTGGGCACCTTCTGGAGGTAGCCGAACACGAAGTCGTGGATGCGGCGGGCGGCCTCGAGGCGATCCGAGGCGTCCCCCACGACCTCGCGTGCGCGTGTGACCAGCTCGGGGTGCCCCGACGGGATCGAGAGGGTGGCGGCGAGGTCGGGGTGGGAGCCCGCGGCGGCGAGCGGGAGATGCGGGAGCTCCTCGAGCAAGGGCACCGACACGGTCACGGTGTCTCCGGTGCGCGTCTGTAGCGGGGGCTCGGAGGGGATGCGCTCGGGCTCGATGCCGGAGATCCGCAGGGTGACGACCTTGGTGTCGCGCGCGCCGGTGAGCGAGCCGACGAGCGGCGCCGCCGAGAGGGCGACGAGATCGGGAGGATCGCCGCTGTCGATGTCCATGGCCAGCTCACGCGTCATGCGCTCGGTGCGGAGGCCCATCGCGGACTCCTCGCGCAGCGTGTCGCCAGCGGTGTCCACGAGGCGGCGAGCCTCCATCATCCCCATCTTCGTCCGCACCCAGAAGCCGGTCTCGCCGTTTGGCAACACCTCGCTGCTCTCGACCGTCATCGTCGCGTCCGCGTTGGTCATCGTGAGCGGGTCGAAGTAAGGCACGGTGAAGCTGGTGCCGGGCACGAGCGGACGCCCGCGGAGCTGGGCGGCGAGGGTAATCGAGAGCGCGGGGGCCTCGCGCACCGGCACGTCGATCGTGCGGATCTCGCCGTCCTGGGCGATCTCGACGTGGATGTTCCCGGCCTCGACCGAGCCGCGGCCCGTGAGCTTGGTGGGCGCGGAGAGGAGGAAGTCGAAGGAGCGGAGCTTGCCGTCGGGGCCGGTGACCGCGGTGCCTGCGGTCACGATCTGTTGGGAGGTGCCCATCGCCGCGATGCTGAAGGCGGACTGGCCCGAGAACACGCGCCCGCCGTCGGCGGTAGCGGCCTCGCGCGTGACGGCGTAGCCGACGTGCGCGTCCTGCACGAAGATGCCCTGCCACCGCTCCTCGGTGGGCCCGACGGAGAGCGCGGCCACGTCGATCGGGGCGAGGGGAGGCTCGGCGTCGAGCAGGGCAACGCCAGCGACGGCCAGGAAGCTGACCACGAAGAGGGACTCGAGGGCGACGAGCGTCCGCACGGATCCCCGATAACGCGGGCTATGATGCGCTCCCGAATTTTCGGGGTCACTGAGCGGAGAGAGCATGACCGGTGCAGCGTTGTGGGTGTGGGTCGCGTGCGCGGGGCCGGTGACGGACGACTCCGCCGGCGCGGACACGAGCGCCCCCGAAGACACCGACATCGAGGTCGTGGACGACACCGCGGCCGACACCGACACCGACACCGACACCGGCGGGGACACCGACACCGAGGACCCCGACACCGGCCCCGACGATGAGGCGGCGTACGCGGCGTTGTACGACCCCCTTGAGATCCAAAGGATTGACCTTGAGATCTCGGAGGAGGGGCTCTCCGCCCTCCGCGAGGACGCCGACACCTACGTCGAGGCCGCGTTCGTCCACGACGGGTACCGCCTCCCGTCGATCGGCGTGCGGCTCAAGGGCGGGCCGTCCACCTTCGAGGACATCGACGGCAAGCCCTCCTTCCGCCTCAAGCTCGACGAGTTCGACTCGGGGCTCGATTACGGCGGAGTCGACCGCATCAACCTGCACAACATGAAGGCAGACCCCGCGCAGGCGCGTGAGGTGCTCGCCGCCGCGCTGTGGAACGCCGCCGGCCTCCCGGCGCCGGTCGCCAATTACGCCGAGGTGTACGTAAACGGCACGCTCTACGGCCTCTACGCCAACGTGGAGGAGGTCGACGACGCCTTCGTCGAGCGGCGCTGGGCCAACCCGGACGGGGACCTCTGGGAGGCCGCCGAGGCCGCTGACCTCACCCCGGCCGGCATCGCCAACTACGAGCTGGCCTCCGGCGAGGGCGACACCGACGCGCTCGACGCCGCCCGCCGCGAGATCCAGACGGGGGAGGGGGCCTTCTACACGGTGGCCAACTCCGTCCTCGACATGACGCAGTTCCTCGACTTCTGGGCGTGGCAGATGCTGCTCGCCAACGAGGACGGCTACCCCTACGAGCTCGATGACCACTTCCTCTACGCCGATCCGGACGCCGCCGGCGCCTTCGACTTCGTGCCCTGGGGGCTGGACGAAACCTTCGACAGCGGCTTCGACTGGGAGGACTACACGGGCACCCTCGCCGTCCACTGCGCCTACGACGCCGACTGCCTCTCGCGCTTCGAGGCCCGTGTCTCCCTCGCGCTCACCGCCTACGAGGCGATGGCCCCGAGCGACATGGCCCAGGCCGCGTTCACCCTCTCGACGGACGCCGTCCAGGCCGACACGCGCCGGACGACCTCTGCGGCGGACGTGAGCGCGGCGCGCACCGCTCTCATCACGACGATCAACGCCCGGCCGAACGCGGTCCGGACCCAGCTCGGGCTGTAGGCGGTCGGCGCCCCGGCCGCCACCGGGCCGAGGGGGGCGCGCACCGCTCAGTGCAGGACGGTGCCGATCCGCTCGGTGCGAACGGACGGCAGCGAGCCTCCCTTGCAACTGTCAAAGGACAACCAGACGAACATCGCCTTGCCCTTGATGTTGTCGCGCGGGACGAAGCCCCACACGCGGCTGTCCGCCGAGTTGTCGCGGTTGTCGCCCATCATGAAGTACTGGCCTTCCGGCACGGTCTTCGGGCCCCAGTCCGCCATCCGCTGTGCGTAGGTCGTGCTCTGCAGCGCGGGGTGCGGGTGGCCGTCGAGGGTCTCCTCGAACATCCGCATCTCCGAGCTGCGGCAGAACTGATCCTGGTACGAGAAGCTGGCCTGGAAGGTCCGGCTCTGCTCGATGCCGTTGACGTAGACGAGGTCGTCCCGGACCTCGACCGTGTCACCCGGGAGGCCGACCACACGCTTGATGTAGTCGGTCTCGCACGGCTCCTTCGGGCCCGGCAGCACGCCGCCAGAGAGGACGGGCGGGATGCGCTTGATCATGCAGAGGGAGTCGTGGCTCTGGTTCGGCGGGTAGACGAACACCACGATGTCGCCACGCTCGGGCTCGCCGCGCGGGATGATCTCGATGTTCGTGAAGGGGACGCGCACGCCGTAGGTGAGCTTCGAGACGAGGATGAAGTCTCCGATCGCGAGCGTCGGCACCATGGACCCGGAGGGGATCTGGAAGGGCTCGACGAGGACCGACCGCACGGTGAGAACGACGAGGATGGCCGGTCCCCACGAGTAGACGAGGTCGTAGAGCCAGTCGAACGCGCGCCGCCACGCTGGCCGGTTGTCGGGCGGCTCTTCCTTCGGGACGTCCTTGCGGAGGTCGATGTCCAGACCGTCTCCCACCAGCATGACTCCGAAGGTGCGGCGCGCGGACCGTAGGGGGCCGCGCGGATCGGCCTCCTAGCATGGATCGCGCTACGTCGTCAGGGTGTTCGCTCTCTCCCGCCTGAAACTCCCGGCCGCCCTGCCCGACCCCGAGCCCCTCTCTCGCCGCGCCGCGATCGCGGTGGTGGTGGGCCCGGACGACAATCTGCTGTTCATCCGCCGCGCGGAGCGTCAAGGTGACCCCTGGAGCGGAGACATGGCCTTCCCCGGGGGCCGCGAGGAGCCGCACGACGCCAACCCGCGGGCGACGGCGGAGCGGGAGACGCGCGAGGAGGTCGGACTCGATCTCTCGGGCGCCACATTCCTCGGAGCGCTCCTGCCGATGGCCTCGCCGGTGCGCTCGCCGCGCGCAGGGATGGGCATCCATCCCTACCTCTACCGTGTCGACGCGTGGCCCCGCTTCACGACGAGCGAAGAGGTCGCCGCCATCCACCACCTCGGCCTTGCGCGCATCCTCGCGGGGGAAGGTCGGGACGAGTTCACCTACCGCGGGTTCGGCGTCGAGCGCGTCCTCCCGTGCCTCCGCCTCGACGGCACGTTCGTGTGGGGCCTCACGCTCCGTGTGGTGGACGATCTCGTCGAGCGGTTACGCGCAGCGCCGTGATGCTCTGGATCCTCGCCCCCTTCGTCCACACCTCCCCCTTGCCGCCCCCGCCCGGCAAGGTGGAGGTCGCCTTCGTCCGAAAGGAGGACATGACACCCGAGGGCACGTGGTGCGCGTGGGAGGCCGAGTCTCTCTTCTACGACGGGCGCTCCATCTGGGCCGCCACCCCTCCGGAGGAGGAGCAGTGGTGCCGCACCCCGTTCGAGGCCTCCCGCACGGTGGACGTGTTGGGTAGGAACGGGCCTTTCCTCTCCGTGCGTCAGTCCGAGTGGGGGTGCTGTCCCGACGCCGAGGTCGTGACCCGCTGCGTCACCTACGACGTACGGACCGGCCAGCCCGCCACCCTCGAACAGTACGACCCGCGCTTCGCGAAGTGGCGCGCCAAGCGGCTCGAGAAGCTCCTCGCGAAGAAGGACGGCGGGGGCTGGTCCGCTCCGCCCGCGGCGTTCGTGGTCGACGGAGCCCATGTGCGCATCTGCGCGGAGCGGGGCGGCGAGGCGATCGAGATCCCGCTGCGCTGACCGCGGGGTATGTTGCCGCCGTGGAACGCAACCTCGCCCAGGAAGTCAAGGTCGGCCTGTTCGTCCTGGTCTTCCTTGCCCTCATCGCCCTCGCCTCGTTCATCCTCGGCGGTGGCGAGGACATCTTCGCGAAGAACTACCTCCTCCACACGACCTACCAGGACGTGAAGGGCATGAAGGTGGGCGCCGTCGTGCGCCTCGCCGGCATGGACGTCGGCGAGGTGTCCCGCGTCGAGTTCTCGAACGACGAATCCGTGAAGGAGATCGAGGTCGATCTCCGCATCCGCGAGGAGTACAAGCAGCGTATCCGCGAGGACTCGGTCGCGACGATCCAGCAGATCGGCGTCCTCGGAGACATGTACGTGAGCGTCACCGTCGGCTCCGCGGACAAGGCGCAGCTCGAGCCTGAGGCCCACATCAAGGGCGTCGCCGCGCTCGACATGCTCTCCTACGCGGACAGAGCCACCGAGATCGTGGCGAACGCGTCGAGCATCTCGAAGAAGGTGGATCTGATGCTCGGCAGTGAGGACGCCGCCGGCCGCGCCGAGATCGCGAAGTCCATCGAGAACATCGGTCTGCTCCTCGCCGACGCCAAGGCCGGCAAGGGCATCGTCCACACGCTCGTGTACGACGAGGGCGCCGCGGCCAAGGTCAACTCCATCCTCTCGAACGTGGACGGCATCACGCGCGATGTCCACGATCTGACCCGCCAGCTCAAGACGGGAGACGGCCTCGCCACCGCCCTGCTCTACGGGAAGGACGGAGGTGTGCTCACCACGCGCATCTCGGATGCCGTGGCCGCCGTGGAGGGCCTGCTTACGGACGTTCGGACTCAGGACTCCATGGCGCACTCGCTGCTCTACGATCCTGAGGGTGCGCGCATCGTGAAGGAGCTGCAGGGCGCGGCCGAGTCGCTCCGCGGCATCACGGACGCCGTGAACGCGGGCGAGGGCACCGCCGGCCTCCTCGTGCGGGACCCCCAACTCTACGAGGATCTCCGTGTGCTCCTCGGCGGGGCGCAGCGGAACGCGCTCCTTCGCGCGTACATCCGGGCCACGGTGGAGAAGGGCCGCGACGAGAACGGCTCGGGATGGAAGTCTCCGTCTGACGACCCCAGCCGGGGTGGCCGCTAGTTGTCCCCCATCGCGACCCTGTTGTCGCCGCGCCTGCTCGGCCTCCGCAACACGCTGATTCGTTCGGAGCGGCGTGGCCTGTACGCGGGCCTGGGCCTCGTCGGGCTCGGCTTCTGGGCTGCGCTCTTCGGGCTGATGTACTTCCTGGTCGGGCAGTTCTGGGTGATCGAGGGCTTCGGCCCTTTTCTCGCCCGGAAGCTCCTCGAGATGCTCCTCTCGAGCCTCTTCGTCCTGCTCGCGTTCTCGAACGTGATCACCGCGTTGTCCACCTTCTACCTGTCCGATGACCTCGCGCTCGTGACCGGCCTCCCGGTCAGCCGCACCACGTTCCACTACAGCCGCTTCCTGGACACCCTCTTCCAGTCGAGCTGGATGATGGCCCTGTTCGGCCTCCCCGTGTTCCTGGCGTACGGGCTGCGGATGGACGCCGGCCTCGCCTACTACGCGGCGCTGCTCGTCGCGGTCCCGGCGCTCCTCGTGATCGCGACCAACATCGGCATCGTGTTCGCCACGCTGTTGGTTAATAACTTCTCGGCCCTGCGTAGCCGCGACACGATGGTGGCGCTGGGGTTGGTGATGGTCGCGGTGCTGTTCATCGGGATGCGCTCGCTGCGGCCCGAGCGGTTGGTGAACGCGCAGGAATTCGAGTCGTTGGCCGCGTATCTCTCCGAGCTCCAGCTCCCCGCGCCGACGCTCTTCCCGCCCCGCTGGGCGAGCGAGGTGCTCGGCGCCACGCTGCTCTACAGCCCGTTCCCATGGATCGAGGCGGGTCTTCTCGTCTCGGGCGCCCTCGCCAGCGCGGCGCTCGCACGCTGGATCATCGTGTGGGGCTTCGACACCGGCTGGTCGCGCTCGCAGGAGGCCCGCGCAGCGCGCTTCTACCGATCCTCGGGCTTCGACTGGCTGGTTCGCCCCCTCCCTCCCGCCTGGCGCGCGATGGCGGGCAAGGAGCTCCGGGTGTTCGCCCGAGATCCCTCCCAGTGGTCGCAGGTGTTCCTGCTGCTCGGGGTGTGCGGGATCTACCTCGTCAGCATCCAGTCGCTCCCGATCGACGCCTTCCAGGGCGCTATCCTCCAGGCGATGAAGCAGGCGGTCGCCTTCCTCAACCTCGGGATGGGCGGCTTCGTCATGGCCGCCATCGCGGCGCGCTTCCAGTTCACGGCGGTGAGCCGCGAGGGGCGCGCCTGGTGGGTGGTCCGCGGAGCTCCGATCGAGCCCGCGACCATGCTCCGCGCGAAGTCCGTGCTCGGCCTCATGCCCATGGTCTCCGTCGGCCTGGTCGTCGTGGTGGGGAGTGGCGTGCTGCTCGACGCCCCGCCCAGCCTGCTCGCCCTCGAGACCATCGCGACCGTGCTCCTGGCCTACGCGATCTCCGGGCTCGCGATCGCGATGGGGGCGCTCTGGCCCGACTTCCGGGCGGACACCGCGGCGCGGGCGGCGTCGAGCCCCGCGGCCGTCTTCTTCATGGTCCTCGCGCTGGTGCTGGTCTTCGTGGTGCTTACGCTGCTCGGGCTGGGGGTCTGGTTGTTGCTGCGGAGCGGGGGCGGACACTACGTCGCGGCCGCCGTCCCGGTGGTGCTGGCCGCCGCGTTGTGCGTGTTCGCGGGGCGCTGGCCGGTGGGTCGCGCCGCGGAGATCCTGTGGGCGCGTGGCTTGTAGCAACCCTGCTCGGCTGCGGTAGCGCGCTCTCGCGCATCGCCCCGCCGCCGCTCCCGGCGCAATCCGTCGCGACGGCGTCCGCGAGCGTGCCCGCGCGCGCCCGCTATCAGGTGCTCGTCGGGCGGCTCGCTGTCGAGGCGGAGGACTGGCCCGCGGCCGAGACCGCGTTCCGCACGGCGCTGCTGCACGACGCAGGTTCGCCGTGGATCTGGTTAGCCCTCGCCGACGTCGCGGCGGGCGAGGGCGCGGACGCGGAAGAGCGTCGCCGTGTGGAGGAGGCCGTGCGCCTAGGTCCCACGCTCCCCGCCACCTGGACACGCCTCGGCGTCGTGGCGGAGCGCGCGGGCGACACGACGACGGCCATCCAGGCCTACCGCGCCGCCGTCGATCAAGGCGCGAGCACGGACGCCTTGCTACCCCTCTGCCGCCTTTTGCTCGAGCGGGAGGATCCCGCCGCGGGCGACACGATCCGCCTCTGGAGCGCCCTCCCGCTCGCGGAGCCGGGCGCCCTGCGCGAGCGCGGCCACATGCGGCTTCAAGTCGGCGATGCAGAGGGCGCCGTGGAGGACCTCGGGGGCGCCCTCCTTCACGCCGCGGCGGACGCCCGCCTCCTCGACGAGTACCTGACCGCGGTGACCGGCAGCGGCCTGTACCGCCAGGGCCTCGCCCGGCTCGAGCTGCTCCACCGCGTCGCGCCGCGCGACACCGACGTGCTGCTCCGCACCTACCACCTCGCGGCGTCGGCCCGCGATCAGGTCCGCGCCGCCGCTGCCCTGGAGGCGCTCGACGGTTTGTTGGGCGGGCGTGACGCGCAGGTCAAGCTCTGGCTGGCGGACGCATACAGCGCGCTCGGCCGTCACGCTGAGGCGCGCGCCGCGATCGAAGCGGGCGTTGCCTGCCAGCCGCCGCTGGCGGACGCCCCCTACCACCGCGCTCGCGTGCTCCGGGCGGCTGGCCGCAGCGCCGAGGCACTCCAGGGCCTCCAGATCCCTGCCGCGGGCGCCAACCGCGCGGACGCGTTTGCCCTGGAGGCGCGGCTCCTCCTCGATCTCGGGCGCGCCGCGGAGGCTCGCGCCCGCCTCGGGCGGGCCCTCCAGGCGCTCCCGGACGACTACGTCCTCCTAGGCGCCCTCGTGTCGGTCGGGGCCGCCGAGAACGACCGGGAGGCCACCCTCGCCGCGGTCGACCGGATGGCCATGCTCGACCCCGAAGCCCGCGCGCGCACCCGCGCCCGCTCCCTCGACGGCCTCGGCGACATCGAGGCCGCGCTCGCTGCCCTCCGCGCCGCCGGGCTCACCCAACCCGAGACATGGATCGTCGGGGGAGCGCTCCTCCGCGAGGCGGGGCGCGCGGAAGAGGCGGTCGCGTGGCTCACCCGCGGCGTGGATGCCTACCCGCGGAGCGCTGCCCTTCGCGCCGAGCTCGGGCTGGCGCAGGCCGCGGCGTCGCAAGCCGAGGGTGCGCTGCTCGCGATGCGCGAGGCCATCCGGCTCGATCCCACCGAGGCGCGCGCGGTGCGCTGGTACGCGCGCACCGTCGATCTCTCCGGCCCGACGGACCGCCTCGGGCAGGTGCGTGGCTGGATCCTGGCGGCGCTCGAACGACAGCCCGCGGACGCCGAGCTGCTCGCCGCCCTCGGCCGCGTCGAATACGCCTTGGACCAGCCGCTCCGCGCGGTCGAGGCCTGGGAAGAGGCCTGCCGCTACGCCCCGGCCGATCCGGTCCTGCTCGCCTCGCTCGCTGAGGCCTACCGGGCCGTTGGGCGAGACGCCCAGGCCCACGCCATCGAGGAGCGCATCCGCCCATGATCCGCGTCGTCTTCGCCCTCGCCCTCCTCGCCGGGTGCCCGGCCCGCATGCCGGTCGAGTCCCTCCCCCCGCCGACGCTCGATCCGATCCAACTCCTCGACCGCGCCGCCGCCGAGCCCGCTCCTGGGCCCTCCGCGGCGTCCTTCAGCCTCTCGCTCGTCCTCCCGGACAACCGGGTGAGCGCGCAGGGCGCGTTGGTGGTGGCGCCGCCGGATCGCTTCCGCATCGAGGTCCGCGGCCCCATCGGCCCCCCGCAAGTGGTGATCGTGAGCGACGGGAAGTCGCTCACCACCTATCTCGCAGGCAAGAACCTCGTGCTCCGCGAAGACGACGCCGACGGCGCCCTCGCCGCCTACACCGGCGGCAAGGCGGGCCTGGAGTCGCTCGCCTCGCTCCTCCTCGGCCGGCTCCCACCCTTGGGCGCGCCCGAGCTCGTCCTGCCCGCCGCCACGCCCGGGTACCGGTGGTCGGGGCCGGCGCAGAGCCATGTCGATGTCGCGCTCGACCCTCGCACCGCCCACCTCGTCGCCCTCTCCCTCGCCGATGAGGCCGGCGCGGCCTTGCTCTCCGCCACCGTGACCGGCGGACGGTGGCCCGCCACGCTCGACGCCACCCTCCCGCAGCAGGGGATCCGCGCCACGCTCGACTTCGACGAGTGGAAGCCCGCCGCCCCGCCCGACGCGACCTTCGTGCTCACCCCGCCGGCCGACGCCGAGGTGCGCCCCCTCCTGCGCGACCCCGCCGCCGCGCCGCCGATCGCGCCGCCTGCGATGCCAGGGCCGTGACGGGCGGATAGTCTGCGTCCGTGCTGCTCCTCACCCTCCTTGCATGTGGTTCCGAGTCCCCCGACGGCCCTTTTGCCCTCGCGTTCGACGGGGGGGAGGACTGCGTCGAGGTCGATGTTGCCGCGCTTGACGCCCCCGGCTCCGCCTTCACGGTCGAGGCGTGGATCCGCGGCGAGCCCGTCCCCGCGGACCGCCCTCGCCCGGTCGTCGCCTGGAACGGCGTTTTTTCGATCGGCGAGGCCTTCGGGGGCGACACATCCTTCTCGGTCGGCGGGGCGGAGGCGGCCACCACGGTCGTCTCCGTGATGGACGGGGTGCTCCATCACCTCGCGGGCACCTGGGACGGCGAGACCGCCAGTCTCTATGTCGACGGCGTGCGGCAGGCCTTCGCCGACGGCATCACGCCAGATGCGCCCACGGCCACGCTCCGGATCGGCTGCGACAGCGAGGTCAACGCCTTCGAGGGCCTGCTGGACGAGGTCCGCATCTCCAGCCGCGCCCGCTACACGGAGGACTTCGAGCTCCCCTCCGGCCCCTACACGGACGACGTGGAGACCTTCGCCCTCTTTCACTTCGACGAGGGCGAGGGCGCCGAGTCCTACGACAATCAGCGCGGGTACCGCGCCAGCGTGTACGGCGCCGACTGGATCTCCTTCAAGCTCGCGGAGTCCGAGTGAGCCTCTTTCTCCTCGCCCTCGCCTGCGCATCCGATCCCCCCCCGCCCACCGCGCTCGAGGCCGCCACCTCTGGGCCCGCGCGCCCCGCGATCGACGTCCCCACCGTGCCCACCATGCTCGGGGACGTGCCCGGCGTCGCCTTCCTCGGCGACTGGACGAGCGCCCCCTGCGCGGGGCGGGCCTTCTCGCGGAACCTCCGCTTCGAGAAGGAGAACACCTACGCCGGCCTTGACCTCGTGTCTCCCTGCCCGCCCAACGCCCAGTGCGCGTGGTCGGGCATGGTCGCCTATGCGGGCCTCTGGAAGCAAGAAGGGAACAAGCTCTATTTACGCGAGATCGGCTCGCCGACCGCCGCGGGCTCCCCGCACCCGACCGAGGTAATCTCCACCGTTGACGGTACGCTCCTGGAGAACGGGTGTACCTACACGCGCGGCCTGACCGTGCCGGAGGGCTCCTCCGAGGATGAGGTCCGGCCGCGGGTGCCGAAGTAGACGAGGGCCGGTCGTTCAGGCGCGGCGTCGGAACGCGGAGAGGACCGCCGCGCCGACCTTCCCTGCCCCCGGGCCGGGATACCCGTCGATCTCAACCACCGGCGCGAGCTCTTTGAGGGTGGAGCAGAGGTAGAGCTCCTCGCAGGGCCCGGCTGGGACGGGGGCCTCCCGCACGGGGACGCCGATGGCGCGCGCGGCGGCGAGCATCGCGTCCCGGGTCACGCCTTGGAGGATGCGGCCGTCGTCGGGGGGCGTGCACAGCGCTCCGCCGCGGACGACGAAGACGTTGCTCCGGTTTGCCTCGGTCCACCCGCCGTCTGGCGCCACCCACAGGACCTCGTCCACGCCCGCCTGGCGCGCGGCCAGCACCCACGCCATACGACTCGTGTGCTTGACGCGGCCGGGCAGCCAGGGGGAGGGGATCCACGGACGCGTGACGACGCGGACAGGCGCGCCGGCGCGAGAGAGATCGAGGTCCTCCGCGCGGACGATCCGCCGTCCGCCCGCGGTGAGCAGCACGTTGAGCTTGCTCTCGCCGGGGATGGCGGCAGCGACGGTGGCGAGCTCCTCCCGTAGTGCGCCCACCGTCGCGTCCGTCCAGGGCACCCCGCAGAAGCGCGCGCTCGCGGCGAGGCGCTCGAGGTGGGTGTCCACCCCGAAGGGGCGGCGGTCGTAGGTGCGGAGCGTCTCGAACACGGCCATGCCGAGCGTCAGCGCGGGATCGTCGAGGGGGATGAGGCCGCGGCCGTCCGGGCTGGGCGCGCCGTCGAGGAGCACGAAGGTCGGCAGAGGATTCTCTCTGGTTGGAACGCGCACTATCGCGGCGTGGGACGTCCAGTCGTGCTTTTCGTGGCGACTGGATGCGCGTCGCGCCCTCGATGCGAACTCCGCTCCTGGTCATCCACGATACCGACGACGAGGAGGTGCGCCCCGGCCCCAGTGAAGCGCTCGTCGCGGCGTGGTCGAGGTGCTGCTCTGCAGCCCACTGAAAACCATATCTACAAGCGTGTCTTGGAGGATGGGTGGACCATCGTACGCGCCGTTTCGTTCGTGATCGCGTCACGACGTCTCGCCCGGGTCGCGGGTGGCCCGGACACCATCTTTCGGTTAGTCCGCGCCCCATCCTGAGGTGCCCGTGTCCCGCCGTCCGGTCCTGCGAACCGAGCTTCCTGGGCCCATTGCCCGGGAGATCCTGAAAGGCAGTAACGGCGCCGTGTCGCCGTCCTACACGCGGGATCACCCCTTGGTCGCCGATCGGGCTGCCGGCGTGTGGATCACCGATCCGGACGGCAACGAGGTCCTCGACATGTCGGCGGGCATCGCCGTCACGAGCACCGGCCACTGCCACCCTGCCGTCGTCAAGGCCATCCAGGATCAGGCCGCGCGCCTCATCCACATGAGCGGCACCGACTTCTACTACCCGAGCCAGGCGAAGCTCGCCGGGCGTCTCGTCGCGATGCAGCCCGTGACCGGTGACAAGTGCCGTGTCTACTTTGGGAACTCGGGCGCCGAAGCGAACGAGGCCGCGATGAAGCTCGCCCGGTACTACTCGGGCCGTACCCAGTTCATCGCCTTCCTCGACAGCTTCCACGGCCGCACCTACGGCGCGATGTCGCTCACGGCCTCCAAGGCCCGCCAGCGCGAGGGCTTCGGGCCCTTCCTGCCGGTCACGCACTCGCTCTACCCGGACCCGTACCGGCTCGGCACGCGTGCCACCTCGCTCGCGATGGACCACCTGGAGATGCTCTTCCGCACCATCACCCCCGCGTCCGACGTGGCGGCGATCTTCGTGGAGCCCGTCCAGGGCGAGGGCGGCTACATCGTTCCCCCCGGCGACTTCCTGCCGAAGCTCCGCGAGCTGTGCGACAAGCACGGCATTCTCCTCGTCTTCGACGAGGTCCAGTGCGGCATGGGCCGCACGGGCAAGATGTTCGCGTGGGAGCACTCGGGCGTGAAGCCCGACATCATCACCCTCGCCAAGGGCATCGCCTCGGGCATGCCGCTCTCCGCGACCATCGCGAGCGAGAGCATCATGAAGTGGAAGCCTGGGGCGCACGCCAGCACCTTCGGCGGCAACCCGGTGGCGTGCGCGGCCGCGAACGCGACGATCGATCTGCTCGAGGGCGGGCTCGTCGAGAACAGCGCCCGCGTCGGCGCGTTCTTCAAGGCCGAGCTCGTCCGTCGCCTCGGGGACCACCCGAACGTCGGCGACATCCGCGGCCAGGGCCTCATGCTCGGCGTCGAGCTCGTGAAGGACCGCACCACGCGGGAGCGCGCGATCGACCTGCGGAACGACGTCGTCATGGACGCCTTCCTCAAGCACGGCATGGTCATCCTCGGCTGCGGCCAGAACACCATCCGCTTCTGTCCCGGCCTCGTCCTCACCGAGGAGGAGGCGGTAGTCGCCGCCGACCTCTTCACCCGTTCTCTGAACAGCCTCACGGGAGTTGCCCATGCGTAAGTTCGACGGCGTCGACCTCTACAACATCGACAGCCTCTTCTCCGAAGACGAGCGCATGGTGCGCGACGCCGTGCGCGGCTGGGTCGATGACAACGTCATCCCCATCATCGAGGGCCACTGCCGCGACGGTACGTTCCCGATGCATCTCGTCGCCCAGATGGGCGAGATGGGCCTCCTCGGCGTGAACCTCAAGGGCTACGGCTGCCCCGGCATGAGCAACGTGGCGTACGGCCTCGTGGCGCAGGAGCTCGAGCGCGGCGACTCCGGCATCCGGAGCTTCGCCAGCGTCCAGACCAGCCTCTGCATGTACCCGATCCACGCGTTCGGGACGGAAGAGCAGAAGAACAGGTATCTGCCGGACATGGCGGCGGGCAAGCTCATCGGCTGCTTCGGGCTCACCGAGCCCGACTACGGCAGCAACCCCGGCGGCATGGTCACGCGCGCGGTGGACGATGGCGACAGCTACGTCCTCAACGGCGCGAAGATGTGGATCACCAACGGCACGATCGCCAACGTCGCGATCGTGTGGGCGAAGCTCGACGGCGTGATCCGCGGCTTCATCGTCGAGAAGGGCGATCCGGGCTTCACCGCCCCCGAGATGAAGGGCAAGCACTCCCTCAAGGCCTCGGTCACGAGCGAGCTGGTCTTCCTCGACTGCCGGATCCCGAAGGACCGCATCCTCCCCGGCGTCACCGGGCTCCGCGGCCCCTTCTCCTGCCTCAACAACGCGCGCTACGGGATCTCCTGGGGTGCCATCGGGGCCGCGATGGCGTGCTTCCACAGCGCCCGCGAGTACAGTCTCTCCCGCATCCAGTTCGGCAAGCCGATCGCAAGCTTCCAGCTCGTCCAAAACAAGCTGGCCTGGATGCTGCGCGAGATCACGAAGGCTCAGCTCCTCTCGCTCCAGCTGGGCCGCCTGAAGGACGCCGGCACGATCATCCCCGAGCAGATCTCGCTCGCGAAGATGAACAACGTCGACATCGCGCTGCAGATCGCCCGGGAGTGCCGGGACATCCACGGTGCGAACGGCATCCTCGACGAGTACCCGGTGATGCGCCACATGGCGAACCTCGAGTCCGTCAAGACCTACGAGGGTACGCACGACGTGCACAACCTCATCCTCGGTCGCTGGATCACCGGCATTCAGGCCTTCGAGTAGGGCGCACGGGGGCGGCGCCGAACGTCCGCGCCGCCCCTCTCGCTACCGCTTCATCTTGTAGCGGAAGGTAAGGGACTCTCCGTTCTTCCGGGTCAGCTCGACGCGTAGGTTCTCCTCGTTCCGCAAGAAGAGGTAGGCGCCCACGGCGTCTGCCAGCGTCGCGACGCGCCTGCCGTTGATGGTGTTGACGATGTCGCCGTGGCGGATGCCCGCCTGGCGCAGCACGCTGCAGCGGGGAAGGAACACGCGCGCGCCGTCCGGCTTGCCGTCCGCGCCGTAGTGCGTTGCGACACCAACCTGCTTCTCGAGCTCTTTGAGGTGGACGGCGTAGTAGTCCACCACGTCACGTTCGACCCGCCAATTTGCCTCGCCGAGCGAGGTGATCTCGTCGATGGGCTCGCATGGCTTCCGCTCCCCGCGCGGGCGCCGGCCCTGGACTCCCATCCGCGCAGCGGCGGTGCTCTGGGTCACGGTCGGGTCCCCGTTGGCCGCGCCTCTCGCGTTCGGGGTGGCCGGCGTGGCTGCGGGTCCGGGCGCTGGGCCGACGACCACCTCGGCGATCATGGCGCTCTCGACGACGGGCTCGACGTACATCGAGATCTGCACGGGCTCGGGCTCTCCGAGCGCGACCTCGCCTCCGTCGTTCCCCGCCTGGTCCTCCTCAGTGCCCTCGTCGCCCGGTGACTCCTCGGGCGGCGAGGCGTTGAGCCACCACAGGAGCAGGAGCGGCACGGCGAGCGCGAGATGGAGCCCCCCGCTGAAGGCGAGCGAGAGCCCGCCTTTGAAGAGGGGCCACACGAGGCCGGTCGCGGTGCGGGCAGGCCGGAGGGCCACTGGGCTCCGAGCAGCAGGGGTTCCCGTTTGTCTTAGCCTACCGGACGAACAGGAGCCCGGGCGGAGCGCGTTCGAGGGGCGTGCGGGCGAGGGGAGCTACCCGCCGCGGGCTTCTAACTCGCGTCCTTCTTCGTGGGAGAGGCCGGGCGCCGGCGCACGAGCACCCGCGCGGGGGGCACGTTGAAGAGCACGTCGTGCTTGCCGACCACCAGCGGGGCGAGGCGCTCCTCCAGCTCCATGAGCTGGCGCGCGCGCTTGCGGTCCTTCGGCGGGCCGAACATGCGGATGACCTCGCGCCCAAGGATGTGGTGGAACATGATGAGGGTGCCGCCGGGCTCGAGGAGCTCGAAGAACCGGGCGTACATCGCCTCGGAGAGCTCAGCCGGGAAGTTGGCGAGGGGCAGGCCGCTGACGATGTGATGGTAGCGGAAGGTGGGGTCGAACTTGAGGATGTCGGCGTTGTGGATGAGGGGCGTCACGGGTGTGGCGCCGGCGAAGCGCGCTTCCAGCGTGGTGCAGAACGCCGGGTTCAACTCGACGACGTCGAGGTGGTCACCGGGGAGGAGGCGCTGAAGCAGCTCCGCCGTGACCGGGCCGACGCCCGCGCCGACCTCGAGCACTCTGAGATGGCCTTGAGCCCCGCCAATCACCGGCCGGACCATCGCTTCGCACAGCCCCCGGCTCGAGGGCCAGACCGCGCCTACCGTGTTGCCGTTGCGAAAGCCCTGCGACAGGAACTTCAAGCTGTCCATGACGGCCGACATGACATATCCGTGACGTAGCGGCACGTACCGCGTTCGCGATGAACGCGCAGGGTGCAGAGCCCTCGCGTGGCAGAACGTCACCACGCGAGGGCCCGTAGGCCAGCTACTCGAACAGGCCGTCCTCAAGGCAGGAGTCGTCGCCCGCCTGGATCGCCTTTGCGAGGGCGGTGGCGCGGGGAAGAATATTCTTGGCGTAGAACTTTGCGTTCAGAACCTTGCCACGGTAGAACTTGCGGTCGGCGTCGCTCACGGAGGCGCCGTCGAGCGCCTCGAGGGCCACGCGCGCCTGCCAGATCGCGTGCAGGCCGAGCACCACGGTGCCGAAGAGCGTGAGGAAGGGCGAGCTCTGCAGCATCGCGCCCTTGAGGTTGCCCTGCATGCCGAGGCCGCCGAGGTACATCGCGGTCTGCCCGAGCTGGTCGCGCGCGCGCTCGAGGGCGCTGACCTCTTCATCGAGCTTCTTCGTGGCCTTGGCGGCCTCGAGCTCGAGGTTGCACTCGTTGAGCCAGGTCATGAAGAGCGCGCCGTTGCCCTTCCGCATCTTCCGGCCCAACAGGTCCATCGCCTGGATGCCGTTGGTTCCCTCGTAGATCGAGTTGATCTTCGAGTCCCGCAAGTTCTGCTCGACCGGGTACTCGCCGGTGTAGCCGTAGCCGCCAAAGACCTGCACAGCCATGCAGCACACCTCGAAGCCGACGTCCGAGCCGTAGGACTTGACGATCGGCGTCATGAGCTCGACCAGGCCGAGGAGGTACTCGCGCTCGTCCTCCGCGCCATGCTCGGCGCGGTCGTGGCGGTTGGCGACGGTGTAGACGAGCGAGCGCATCGTCTCGACCTGCACCTTCATCGTCATGAGCATACGGCGCACGTCGGGGTGCTTGTTGATCGTGACGCGCGGGGGATCGTTCTCGCGCATCGCCTCGATCGACGAGCCCTGGACGCGGTCCTGGGCGTAGGCGAGGGCGTTGAGCCAGGAGGAGGACGCCGTGGAGACGGACTGGATGCCGACGCCGATGCGGGCCTCGTTCATCATGTGGAACATGATCTCCATGCCCTGGCCTTCCTTGCCCAGGCGCCAGCCCTTGCACGGCCCGTTCGCGCCGAGCGCGATGCTGCACGTCGCCGAGCCGTTGATGCCCATCTTGTGCTCGATGCCGACGACCTGGATGTCGTTCCGCTCGCCAAGGGCACCGGACTCGTCGAAGTTGAACTTCGGCACGAGGAAGATAGAGATCCCTCGGGTGCCCGGGGGCGCGTCGGGCGCGCGCGCGAGCACGAGGTGGCAGATGTTCTCGGTGATGTCGTTGTCGCCGCCGGAGATGAAGATCTTCTCGCCGGTGAGGAGGTAGAGGCCGTCAACGTCCGTGCGCTCGGCCTTGGTGCGGTTGTCGCCCACGGCGCTGCCGGCGCCGGCCTCGGTCAGGCACATCGTACCGGCCCACTGGCCGCTCACGAGGCGAGGCACCACGATGTTCTTGAGCCACTCCGGGGTGTAGTGGGTGGCGAGCAGGTTGGCCGAGGCGCGGGAGAGGCCAGGGTAGATGCTGAAAGCGGTGTTCGAGCCCGTGAGCATCTCGTGCATCGCGACGTCGATCGCGTGGGGGAGGCCGATCCCGCCGAAGTCAGGGCTCATGCCGGCGGCCACGAGGCCGGCCTCGGCGAGGGAGTGGTACGCCTCCTTGAAGCCGGGGGGCGTGGTCACGTTCCCCTTGCCGTCGAACGTGCAGCCGACGCGGTCACCCACCTTGTTGATGGGCGCGAGCACGTTGCGCGCGATGTCCGCGGCGCTGTCGAGCATGGTCTCGTAGAGGTCGCGGTCGAAGTCGCTGTACTTGGGGACGGACTTCAGAGCCTCATCGACCTTGAGCTGCTCGAAGAGGACGAAACGGATGTCGCGGAGATCGACGGTGTACTCGGTCGCGCTCATGAGGAACCTCTTTGGCTGAATGAACAGTCATTCAGTGTAAGGCGTCGCGTCCGGTCGGGCAAGGAACATGCGGGGGGACGGCTTCTCAGGGCATGATCGGAGTGGACGCCCGGCTCCGGGGGCTTCCCTTGTAGAACGGAGGTCATGTGGTCCTTGGATTACTGGCGTTGTTCGCCTGTAGTGAAGGGAGCCCCGAGAGGGGTGCGCTCTCGATGGGCGGCCCGATCGATGCCCTCTCGGTGGACCTCACCGCGCGGGTGGGCGACGCCGGCGCGCCGGCAGCGTGGACCGCTCAGGCCGCTTGGGCGAGCCCACTCTCGACGCCGCCGCTGTCGGTCGGGGTCTGCCGACATCCGTTTGACGCGCTCCCCGCCGGGCCGCACGGCGCGGAGTCGGTCGAGATCGCGGACACGACCGCGGCTTCCCTCGTCTTTGACGCGCGCCGCGGCAGCTGGGATGTCCTCGGACCGCGCCGCGTTCTGGACCCCGCATGGAGTGTGGCCGACGTGCAATGGGTCGACCTCGACGGCCTCCCGCACCGCGCGGAGGACGTGGTCCGCTTCGGTGGGCTCCCGGAGGTCGACCGCGTGGAGCGCGACCGCGAGGGCGCGGTGCGGATCGGCTGGGATCCTGAGACGGTGGGCGCCACCGAGCTGCGCGTGAGCGGCCCGGCGGGCGCCCTGGTATGCGGGACCGGCCCGGAAGGGGCCACGTTGCCCTGGTGGGTGGTGCCGGCCTACGGCGGGGAGGTGGTGCTCGAGAGCGTATGGGAGAACAGCGCGCTGGTAGACGGCGTGCTGGTGCGCGTCCGGACGCGCCTCCAGCGGGTCATCCCGCTGGACCGCCCCAACGGCACCACCGCGGAGGAGAAGCAACCCACCTTTCGGCCCTACACCCCTCAGGGGCCGGTGCGGCTGGTTCGTCCCGCGAGGCGCTCGCTCGGCTGAACGCGGCAGGGTGCTCACGACCCCCCGAGCAGCACCTCGCCCAGTGTGCGCGCGCCATACAGCTTGAGACCGGCGCCCTCGGCGTCTACAGAGGCGGGGACACGCGCCCGCCGAAAGCCGTGCCGCCCCGCCTCACGCAGGCGCAGCAGGGGAGAGCTCACGCCGCGGAGCTCTCCGACCAGCCCCACCTCTCCAAACACCAGCAGGTCGGGCTCCACCGGGCGGTCCAGCGCGCTCGAGTGGAGCGCGACGGCGATCGCGAGGTCCGCCGCTGGCTCCTGCACCCGCACGCCGCCGGCGACGCTCACGAACACGTCGCGGTCGGACAGATCGAGGCCCGTTTTCCCGAGTACCGCGAGGAGCATCGCCAGCCGCCCGCGATCGATCCCGACGGCGGTGCGCGCCGGGTTCCCCTGGGTCGGCCGCCCGACGAGCGCCTGCACCTCGACCAGCAGCGGCCGGTTGCCCTCCATCGTACAGGTCACCACTGTGCCCGCGGCCCCGAGCGCGCGCTCCTTGAGCAGACGGGCGGACGCGTCCGGCACCTCCGCGAGGCCCTCCTCGCGCATCTCGAACATCCCGATCTCACCGGTGGAGCCGAAGCGGTTCTTCGTCGCGCGGAGGATCCGGAGCGCGGTCGAGCCGTCTCCCTCGAAGTAGAGCACCGTGTCGACCAAGTGCTCGAGCGCGCGCGGACCGGCGAGGTTTCCCTCCTTCGTGACGTGCCCGACGAGGAAGGTAGCGATGTCCTTTCCCTTCGCGATCTGCATGGCCTTGGCCGCCACCTGCCGCACCTGGGAGATGGAGCCGGGCACGCTGTCCAGCTCGGGCTCCTGAATGGTCTGGACCGAGTCGAGCACGAGCACCCGTGGTTTCACGTCCTCAATCGCGGCGTTTACCGCGTCGAGCCCGGTCTCGGCGAGGAGGTAGAGCTCGTCCCCGCTGACGCCCAGCCGATCCGCGCGCAGGCGCACCTGCCGCGCCGACTCCTCCGCGCTCACGTAGAGGACGCGGATGCCCTTCCGGGCGAAGGCCTGCATGGCCATGAGCAGCAAGGTCGACTTGCCGACGCCGGGGTCTCCTCCGAGGAGCGTCAGCGCGCCGGTGACGAGGCCGCCGCCGAGCACGCGGTCGAGCTCGCCGATGCCGATCCGCAGCCTGACCTCTCCGCCGTCCCCCATCGCGATGCTCGAGAGCGGCCGGGCCTTCGAGGCGGGGCCCCCGGTGCGCGTCGCGCCGCGGGGCGCGGCGGCCGGTCCTTGCTCTACGAGCGTGTTCCACTCCCCGCAGCCCGGGCACTTTCCCATCCAGGTCTGCGCGATGTGCGCGCATTGCTGGCAGACGTAGACGTTGCGGACCTTGGCCATTTGAGCTCGGGGGGAAGGGGGCGGGAGCGACGGCGCGACCGCGGGGGCGACAGCCGGGCCGCAACACTAAACGCCTGTTCGGGAGGTGCAAGGGCAGAGGCGACCAGAATCTGTCCGGGCAAGGCCATCGCCGTCGCGGGGCAGGTCGCGATACAGGGTGGGATGCGCCTTGTTTCGTTGTGCCCCTCGAACACCGAGATCGCCTGCGCGCTCGGGCTCGGGTCATCCCTCGTCGGGCTGGATCGTTCGTCCGACTGGCCGCCAGAGATCTCCTCCCTGCCGCGGGTCGGGCCCGACACTGACATCGACATCGGGGCGCTCCTCGCCCTCGAACCAGACCTCGTGCTCTCCTCCCTCTCCGTTCCCGGCATGGAGAAGAACCTCGAGAAGCTGGACGCGGCGGGCGTTCCCCACATTGTACTGGACGCCCGCTCGATCCCTGAGGTGTATATCAGCATTCAGACGGTGGGCCGCCTCTTCGGCCGGGGCATGGCTGCAGAGTCGCTGATCGCGTCGATGCAGGCGCGGCTCGATGCGGTAGCGGCGAGGGCCGCGGCGCTCCCGCGGCGGCCTCGGGTGTTCCTCGAGTGGTGGCCGAAGCCGGTCATCGTCCCGGGGCGGATGTGTTGGACCACCGAGATGATCCGCATCGCCGGCGGCGAGAGCGCCTTCGGCGAGCTGGACGTTCGCTCCACCCCCGTCGAGATGGACTCCGTCCCCGGGCGCGCTCCGGACATCCTGCTGACCTGTTGGTGCGGCGTCCCGCACACGCACCAGAAGCCGGGCAAGCTCGCCGAGCGCGCCGGTTGGGCGGACATCCCCGGCGTGCGTGACGGGCAGGTCTTCGCGGCTGAGGAGCGCCTGTTCGGGCGCCCGGGGCCGCGGCTCATCGAGGGCGTCGAGTGGCTCCACGAGCGGATCGCGGCGTGGGCTTGACCCTCCTCCGGTGGGGCGCCGCCGAGTATGAACGGGGGCCGTTCGTCGGCCTGCCTCCGGGCGTCGACGTCGTGACCGTCTCCGGCCCGGACGCGCCGCTCGAAGCGGCGGACGTGTTGGTGGTCCCAAGCAAGTCGCGGGTCGACGCTGCGGTGGTGCGCCGCCTGCGTCGGTGCCGGCTCGTGATCACGACCACTTCAGGCCACGATCATCTCGACGTCGCCGCGCTACGCGCCGAGGGCATCGTCGCATGTCGATTGCCGTTGGTGCGCCGGGACGCCGTGGTCGAGACCGCGCTGGGCATGATCCTCGGGCTCACGCGCCGCCTCGGGCCGCTCCAGGCCGCAGCGGCCGCAGGGCTCTGGGAGCGGGCAAACCTTGCGGCCTACAACGCGACCGGGCTCGGTACCGTGGCGGTCGTCGGCGTGGGCGTCATCGGCTCGCGAATGTGCGCGGTGCTTGAAGCCCTTGGGGCCCGGGTCCTACCGGTAGACCCTCGTCTGGACACTGGCGTTCCGCTCGGCCAGGCCCTCACCGAAGCCGACGTCGTGACGCTTCACTGCGCGCTGACCCCGGAGAATGTAGGTATGATCGGGGCTCCCGAGCTCACGAGCATGCGTCCGGGCGCGGTGCTCGTGAACACCGCCCGCGGCCGCCTGGTGGACGTGCCGGCGGCCGTCGCGTCGGTCCGCGCGGGTCACCTCGCGGGCCTCGGGCTCGACGTGTTCCCGGCCGAACCCACCGATCTCGGCGCCTTGGCGGCGCCGAACATCCTCGTCACGCCCCACGCCGCCGGTTGGCACCCCCGCCTTGGAGACCTTGTCTCCGAGGGCGTCGCAGCAGCCGTGTCCGCGTGGATGCGGGGCAATGCCGTGCCTTTCCCCGTATAGGAGCCAGTAGCGCATAGCTCCCGTCGCCCGCTGGCCCCCGCTGGACGCGGCTGCGCGTCCTCCTCGGTTACAGGTTTCAACCTGCGCCCTCGTCGGTCGCGCAGCCGCGCCTCAGCGGGCGCTCAGCGTGCTCGGTCCGCTATGCGCTACGGGCTCCTCGGGCTCAGTCGGAGAGCAACGCGCTCACCTTGGCCGCCGCGATGAAGTCGTTCTCCGTGATCCCGCCCGCGTCGTGGGTGCTCCAGCGAACGACGCAGCGGTTGTAGTGGACCGTCAGGTCGGGGTGGTGGTCCTCCCGGTGCGCCACCCACGCGACGGCGTTGACGAACGCCATGGTCTCCCCGTAGTTTCCGAAGGAGAAGGTACGGGCCAACGCGGCACCCTCCTCCACCAGCATCCATCCCGGTGCCTCGGTGAGCAGCGCGAGGATCGCGGAGTCGTCGAGCTTCGGACGTCCGTTGACGCAGCGGCGAGAGGTGAGAGAGGACATGGAGGGCTCCGGTGGCTGCCGATCTATCCACGCAGCGCGAGGAGACGGTCGATGAGCTGGGCGAAGCCGTGCCCTCCCTCGCCGGCGGTGCGAAAGCGTGGCCAGACGGGGATGCGCGGCAGAAAGACGTCCACGTTCGCTACTCCGACCGAGACCGGGAAATGCGCGAACATCGGTGCGTCGTTTGCGGAGTCGCCAATGTAGGCCCACGCCTCGGGGGCCGAGGTGACGCCGAGGTCCCGGGCCAAGTGCGTGAAGCCGGAGAGCTTGTCGAAGCTGCCGAACCAGCCGTTCACATGGATCGAGGACACCTTCGAGGTGGCCCCGTGGCGATCGAACACCCGCACGATGGCGTCGATCCCGTCGTCTCCGAGCGGAGGGACGTCCTCGCAGAAGTCGACCGCGAGGTCGAGCTCCCGGTAGGGCTGGTCGCTGGCGATCCCGCAGCCGGGCACCTCACGCAACACGTCCGCGCGCACAGCCGAGAGCCGCGCCCGGTTCTCCGAGCGCTCCGCCTCGGGCTGAAGGAAGCCGCGATGGAGGAGGTCCACCCCGCCGGGGCCCGGCCCCATGTGG
>Ga0164294_10000849_pt1 | contig 29051 bp, 27 predicted proteins | sample GEODES005metaG_FD_111479 | JGI IMG/M metagenome (GOLD analysis project Ga0164294, IMG submission 111479) | Oligotrophic lake water microbial communities from Sparkling Lake, Wisconsin, USA - GEODES005 metaG | ecosystem: Environmental > Aquatic > Freshwater > Lake | place: USA: Sparkling Lake...
AAAAATACCGATGCGCAAGCCATATTCACGTTGTGTCCAACTTCGGTAGTCAGGGTTGAAGCTTCCAAACTCACCTACAAATCTTGGATCACGCAGACTGTCTGCGGGCGCTTCAAAGTCCCAGTGTTCTAAATAGAGCACCACATAAACGTGCAAGCCCGGCGCTAAGAGAAAAGGCGTGCGGTGGGGCAGCGGGCTGTAGCTGTAATGCGAGTGGTCCATCGTGGTGCCAATAAAGCCTTCTTGGTGCGGTTTTGGGTCAAGCCCATGTTGCGAGAAAATGCGTCTGATTTTTTGAAAAGATTGGGAGTTGTCCGCTTGACTTTGAAAAAGGATTGTTGCACAGTGTGTTCAATTGTTCTATGAATGGAACAATTTAACTTAACCCCCAACTTCTTCATTGAGGAATTACCATGACGTCTGATGTCCGCGTATCCCGTCGTTTGATTTTGCAAGCTGGTGCAGCGACCACCGCTTTCGGCGCACCTGGCCTTTTGCTGGCGCAACCTGCGCCCATCAAGATTGGCTTGGTGCACCCTGTTAGTGGTGGACTGGCCTACAGCGGAGGCCAAGGTCGCCTTGGCTGCCAGATGGCCATCGATGAGATCAACGCGGCTGGCGGTATCAAGTCGATGGGTGGGGCCAAACTTGAGGCCGCCCTGGGCGATTCACAATCCCGCCCCGAGGTCGGCGTGTCCGAGGTGGAGCGCCTGCATCAGGCAGGTGTGGCGGCTTATGTGGGCTGCTTCTCCAGCGCAATTGCACTACCGGCCACACAGGCCGCAGCCAAGTACAACACCCCTTTCATGATTGACGTTGGCGTCTCCGACCAAATCGTTAGGCGCGGGTTGAAGAATGTGTTCAGGTTGGCGCCTGGCTTTGGCAAGTGCGTGGACGATGCCATTGTGGGCTTGGGCGAAGTTAACAAGGCCGCAGGCGGTGTGGCCAAGACCGCGGTTTTGGTGCACGAGGAGTCTGAGTTCGGTACGGGTACGGCCAAGCTGCTTGCCGACCGCCTTCCTGGCATCAATGTGCAGGTGGCAGAGGTCATCAAACACGCCAACCCCACTCGCGATTTCTCCAACGTGGCTCTGCGTATCAAGGGCATCAAGCCAGACCTCGTGATCATGAGCAACTACCAAAACGAGTACGTTTTGTTGGCGCGCACCCTGCATCAGCAGCGCGTTGATGTGGCGGCAATGTTCAGTGTGCTGGGTGGTGGATTCAACTTCAAGCTCGTCAGTGAGCAGCCTGACATCGCTCAGAATATGATGGACTTCAACCACTGGTACAACCCGAACAATCCTAAGGCCATGGCCATGCGCAAGGCGGTAGAGGCAAAGGGTGGGCTGTTTACCTTCGAGGTTTACTGTGGCTACAACTCCGTGAAGTGTTACGCTGACGCGCTAGAGCGCGCTAGGTCGGCTGACAAGGAAAGGGTGATTGCCGCTCTCGAGGCCAGCGCCTGGTCCGACCACTTCATGCCCTATGGCCCCACAAAGTTCGTCGACGGTCAAAACTCAGGGGGTCGTGCCGCAATGCTGCAGGCCACCAGGACCGACATCAATGTGGTTTGGCCCAATGAATTTTCAGCGGTGAAGCCCGTCTTCCCGCGTCCTAAATTCGGCTGATGCGGGGTCTCCGGCCAAACATTTGCTAAGTACTAACTCAGCATTTGTTGCCGGATTGAACGGCTTCTAAATTAATTAGATTTCTAACGGAGATTTCAACTTGACTGCCATTTGCAGTCAGGTTGAATTTCTTGTGAGAATTTATATTGCAGTTTGACGATATCTTCATTGACCTCATTTTAAGGAATTCGTTTTGGACCTGACCATTATCGGAGCAGCGGTCATCAATGGCATTCTCATGGGGGGTATCTACACCCTCGTCGCGTCTGGGCTTACATTGATTTATGGTGTTTTACACATCATAAATTTTGCCCACGGTAGCATGTTGATGGTGGCCATGTTTGGTGTTTTTTATTTGGTGACGAAACTGGGTGTTGATCCCTATCTTTCCTTGATTGTCACGATGCCTTCCATGTTTGTCATGGGCTATGTGCTTTACAAGTATTTCATCGGCAAATTGTCTTACGGCAAAGATGAAAACATTCTGCTCATTACGCTGGGTTTGTCCATTGTCATTGAAAACCTGGCACTCATGTTTTTCTCGGGCGATTCACAGACCATCTCGATGTCATACAGCGACAAGATGTTTGAAGTTGGACCTTTGTTAATAGGGTTGCCCAAGGTCATCTCGTTTGTTGCGGCCATGGTGATGTGTGCCTTGCTGGGTATTTTTATCACGCGAACAGACACGGGCCGCGCCATTCGCGCAGTGGCCAAAGAACGCATGGGTGCTCGTTTGGTGGGCATTGATGTTGACAAGGTCTTTGCCATTTCGTTCGGCTTAGGCATGGCCACGTTGGGCGCTGCAGCCTCTCTCCTCATGCCCATTTTTTATGTCTCACCCACCACAGGCCATGTGTTTGTAATGGTCGCTTTCACGGTGGTGGTGCTGGGCGGGATGGGCAGCTTCTTGGGGGCTGTTGTAGGCGGTTTGATTGTCGGCTTGACTGAATCTTTTGGTGGCCTTTACTTGGGTGAAAGCCTTGGACAAATTGGCATCTCTCTCATCTTCATTCTGATTCTGTTGTTCCGCCCTTCCGGCCTTTTTGGAGACAAGCGATGATCTTCAATCGTTCACCGTGGGCCCTTCACGCCGTGTTGTTGGCTGCGGCAATCATCTTTCCGTTTGTCTCTGACTCAGCCTTTGTCATCAACTTTGGTGTGCTGGCCCTTTTCTACGCTTTCATTGGCCAGTCATGGAACATTGCAGGCGGCTTTGCGGGCCAGCTTTCGTTTGGGCATGTGGCCTTCTTTGGGGTGGGCGCTTATGCCTCCACCATTGTGCAAATGCGTTTTGGTTTTAACCCCTGGTGGGGTTTGCCGGCCTCTGCTTTGGCGGGTGCTGCGGCTGGGTGGTTCATTGCGGTGTTGTCGTTCAGAGCAGGCTTGAAAGGGTCCTACTTTGCATTGATCACGTTGGCTTTTGCTGAAGTGTTCCGTATCGTCGCCAACTCAGTCGATATCACCGGGGGCGGTCTGGGCATGCTGATTCCCATGAAACAAACATCCGCCAATTTCCAGTTTGGGGATCGACGCGTTTTCTACTTCATCATTTTGACCTTGACGGTGATCTCGGTGGCGATTGCGTTGTGGCTCAAGGCATCACGTTTTGGTGCCAGACTGGCTGCCATTCGCGAAAACGAAGATTCAGCGCGCGCATTGGGCATCAATACCTTCGTTGAGAAAATCAAAATCATGGCCATCTCTGGTGCCATCGCTGGGGTGGGTGGGTGTTTCTTTGCGCAATACTTTTTGTACATCGATCCCACCATTGTGTTTGGTGTCGACAAGTCAGTCGAGATGCTGTTGGTCAGCATGATCGGTGGCGCTGGCACTGTCTATGGTCCTCTCATTGGCGCGGTGTTGCTTGCCTTGGTCAGTGAGGTCACTCGCTCTATGTTCAGTATCCAAGGTTTGTCTCTGGTGCTCTACGGTACCTTGTTGGTCATCATCATTGCTTTCTTGCCCAATGGCTTGGTTGAGTTGTTCAAGGGCAGGGAACAAAAAAAGGCTGGCCGCTTGGCATCTGCTGCCAAGAAAGGAGACGTCTGATGCTCAAAGTAAAAGCTTTAACCAAGATATTTGGTGGATTGCGCGCCGTTGACAACGCTTCCCTTGAAGTAGGTGCGGGTCAAATTGTTTCTCTGATTGGTCCCAATGGCGCAGGTAAAACAACTTTGTTTGCGTCCATTGCGGGCTTCTACAAAATCGATGAAGGTCAAGTTGAATTGCTGGGCCAAAACATTGTAGGTATGGCGGTGCACGATATTGCGCGTCTGGGCATGGTTCGCACCTTCCAAATCACGCAACCCTTTGCCAAGCTATCGGTCCTTGAAAACATTGCTGTCGGTGCTTTTCAGCAATTTGCTGGCAAGAAAGAGGCGCATGCCCATGCGCGCTTGATTGCCGACAAAGTAGGCATGTCGGGCATGCTCGATCAGCCTGCATCCGATCTCACGGTGGCAGGGCGCAAGCGTCTGGAGTTAGCCCGCGCATTGGCCACAGGGCCCAAGCTTTTGTTGCTTGACGAAGTGATGGCCGGCTTGAACCCCCAAGAAATTGTTGAAATCATTGACCTCATTCGCAGCATTCGCGATTCTGGCGTCACTATTTTGTTGATCGAGCATGTCATGCATGCCGTGATGAGTTTGTCGGAATACATTTATGTATTGTCTTACGGCAAGATCATTGCAGAGGGTAAACCACAAGAGGTGGTGAACAACCGCGAAGTGATTGAGGCTTACCTGGGCCGCGGTGCTGCAGATCAAATGCCAGGTCAAGCGCAAGGAGTAGCGCATGCTTGAAATTCGTGATCTGCACGCGGGCTATGGCCAAATCGAAATTTTGCGTGGCATCAATTTGGCGGTGGGCGCTGGCGAAATTGTGGCAGTGCTTGGCAGCAATGGCGTTGGCAAGTCTACGCTCAACAACAATATTTCTGCACTTTACAAACCCTTCAGTGGTTCGATCCGTTTTCAGGGCGAAGAAATCACGGGCATGAACTCGTCTGAGGTGGTGCAAAGAGGATTGATTCATGTGCCGGAAGGCCGAAGAATTTTTCCAAATATGAATGTCCGTGAAAACTTAGAGCTTGGAAGCCAAGTTCGAGGCAAGGCCAATCGTGCAAAAAATTTAGAACGGGTGGTCGAAATTTTTCCTCGACTGAAAGAGCGTTTTTCACAACTGGCAGGCACATTGTCGGGTGGTGAGCAGCAGATGCTGGCCATTGGCCGCGGCCTCATGTCTGAGCCCGCGTTGCTCATCATGGATGAGCCCTCCTTGGGCCTGTCGCCCTTGTTGGTGGAGCAAATGTTTGAGTTGATTGCCAAGATCAACAAAGAGGGCATGCCCATTTTATTGATGGAGCAAAATGCGGTGCAAACCTTGGCCATTGCGCACCGTGCCTACATCATCGAAAACGGTGTGGTGGCTATGCAAGGCACCGCTGCAGAAATGGCGCGCGATCCTGAGTTGCGTAAAAACTATTTAGGTCTTTAAGCCATGCCCAACACTGCCATGGAATTATCAGGGCGTCACGCGCTGGTGACCGGCGCAGGTTCGGGCATCGGCTTGGCCACGGCTTGTGCACTTGAGCGCCATGGTGCCAAGGTGGCGGCAGTGGTGCAAACTCAAAATCAAGTGCAGGTGCTTCAACGGGTATTGCCGCAAGCGGTGGTGTTTGTGCAAGACTTGCTTGACGATGAAGCCTGCGCTGAACTGCCCGGAAAAGCTGCTCAAGCTTTAGGCGGTCTCGATGCTTTGGCATGTTGTGCTGGCCTATTTTTCAAAAAACTCTCGGATGAAATCACGCTGGATGAATGGCGCCAAACCTTGGCCCTGAATTTGGACGCCACCTTTGTCTTAACGCGTGCAGCCATTGCTCAGATGCGCAAGGCAAGACACGGTGATGCCAGTGTGGTCGTGATCAGCAGTCAAATTGGTGTCGTGGGACATGCGCGCGGTGCTGCCTATGCCGCTTCAAAGGCTGGCTTGAACGGCATGGTCAAGTCTTTGGCTTTGGAATGGGCGCAAGAAGGTGTTCGCATCAACGCTGTGGGTCCCGGACCCGTTGCAACACCCATGGTAGCACCCACCATGGCCGACCCGGTTGCGCTGGCAGCCATGCAAGCCAGCATTCCGATGGCGCGCCTAGGGCAGCCCGAAGAGATTGGCGAGGTGGTGAGTTTTTTATTGTCGCAAAGAGCTTCCTTCATCACGGGACAAATTCTTTGTGCGGATGGTGGCTTTACTGCCCGATGAATCAATGTCCCAAGAAGCTTTGCCACTCACCGATTTGGCCAACGTGATCCGCAGCAAGAATGCTGGGCCTCTGTGTTTTACCGTCGACTTATTTTTTAGCAATGCCCAAGCCTATGCTCGAGCCGCTCAAAGTGAGGCGCTTCAAATCAATTCAGTCGCTGCTTGCTACGGGCTAATGGCTACGCAGGTTCGGCGTTTTGAATTGCCGCATATTTTTGCCATCAAGTTATCGATGCCTCGCACAGTGTGCGCTGGCAATCCGGGTGATGGCGATTTGTATGGTGCTCAGCAACATGCACCCTTGTTGTCATTGAGGCTTTAAACCAATGACACATCCAACAACCCCCACCGCAGTATCTCGCTTGTTGGACAGCCATCGGATGGGACAAGAAAGACTTCGTGTTTTGTCTGCGTCTGGGCAACTGGGGTTTGGTATTGTTCAAGAGTCTTTTGAGCGAGGCCTTGAAAGAAAACCACACTTTATTGGATGCGACATGGGATCGATCGATCCTGGCCCGTTTTATCTGGGGTCGGGGCAAATGGCAGCGCCTCGCGATATGGTTCGGCGTGATCTTGAAATGGTCTTGAAAGCGGCCAGGCAACTGAATGTGCCCTTGATCATTGGCAGTGCAGGCACAGCAGGGGCCAAACCACACCTTGAAGACACACTGTCTTTGTTGAAAGAAGTGGCTGAAGCAAACGGCTTGTCTTTCAGCGTCGCTATTGTTTTGAGCGATGTGCCGCGCAACTTGTTGGTACAAGCCATTCAGCACGGCCATTTGAAATCCTTGGATGAAAGCGGCGCCTCACTGAATCTTCCCCTGCCGAATGAAGAACAAGTCATGTCGGCAAGCCACATCGTGGCGCAATGCGGCACACACACTTTCATGAAGGCGCTTTCGCAAAAACCGGATGTGCTCATTGCAGGACGTTCTTGTGACACAGCCATTTTTGCAGCCTTGCCGCAAATGCTCGGTTACGACGCAGGCTTGTCTTTGCACATGGCCAAAATCATTGAGTGCACCTCCTTGTGTTGTACCCCTGGCGGCCGCGATGCCATCTTGGCGGAGTTGGGTGAATTTGATTTCTTTTTGGAAAGCATGAACCCGGCGGCCCATGCCACGCCTGCATCGGTGGCAGCGCACGCACTTTACGAGCAATCTAATCCCTGGATCGTCGAAGAGCCAGAAGGTACATTGCACCTCAAGCAAGCCTCCTACCTTGCACTCGATTCACATCGCACCCAGGTATCTGGGGCCCAATTTGTGCCGCGTTCGTCACCCACCTTGAAAGTAGAGGGTGCCTCTCATGCTGGTGCTAGGGCGGTATTATTGGCGGGTGTGGCTGACCCCACCATGATCAGCATCATGCCGAGCGCTTTACTGGAAGTCAGTGAACGTGTTCGCAAGTTGGTGCCTGGTGAGTGGACCATGGTGCCCCATCTCTATGGTCAAGGTGCAGTTCGTCAACTGGCTCAAGCCAAGCGCAGCCTTCATGAAATAGGTCTTGTAATTGAGTTTTTGGCACCTCATGCCGCTATGGCTAAAACTGCAGCAGCTGTCTTCAAACAAAACTTATTGCATTTTGGATTTGCGGGGCGCTTGACCACAGGCGGCAACTTGGCGTTTGCTTTTACACCCAGTGAAATTGATGCCAATGAGTGTTATCAGTTTGTGCTGTATCACTTGCTGGAGGGTGTAAGCCCAGAAGATGTTTTTGGCATTGAGTTGCATCAATGGAATTTTGACGAGGCACCTGCATGACACCTCGTTTGCCGCTGACCAAATATCACCAAATTTATTTGGTATTGCGAGAGCAATTGTTAGAGGGACGCTTTGCCAAGTCCATGCCAGCAGAAATGGACTTGGCCAAACAATTCAGTGTAGGGCGAGTCACGATTCGTCATGCAATGGAAAAACTGGTGGCTGAGGGTTTGATTGTTCGTATTGCGGGCCGCGGTACTTTTCCAAAACCTGTGACCTACCCCGGCTTGAATCTTGGAACCTCGGCGTTGACGCAGCCTACGAGGCTTGCTGGTTTGATGGAGAACATCGTCAGTGCCAGTCGCGCGACCACGGTCAAGGTACTCGACTGGCGAACCATTGATGCGCCTGAAGATGTTGCCTTGGCACTTCAAGTGCCTCTGGGCGCACCCGTTAAAAAAGCCATTCGATTGCGCAGTTCGCGCGAAGGTCCGCTTTCTTACATCATTACCTACGTGCCCCTGCATTTGACGAAAGACATGGCCCGCCGCGACTTGGCTGCCAAGCCTATTTTGCAGTTGTTGAGTGAGGCGGGCGTGGAACTGGGTCGTGCACAGCAAACTATCTCAGCACGCCAAGCCGATGCGCGTGTGGCTGAAGCTTTGGACATTTCGATTGGCAGCGCATTGCTGTCTGTCCGTCGTCGTGTTTTTGATGCAGATGATCGACCCGTGCAATGGCTAGAAGGCCTGTACCGGCCCGATCGTTACGAATATCAGTTGGAAGTGTCAAGCATCGGTGATGTCGATGCGCGCGTTTCAATGCGAGAGGAAAAGGCCAGAAATTGAAATTAGGTAATCTTGACACCAGAGGTTTGAAACATGAGTAAGCCTACCAATACACCTCAAACACTTGCGCAAAAACTGATTGCCAAGGCTGCTGGCCGATCGAACGTGGCGGTGGGTGAGATTGTGAACTGCCAAGTAGATTTAGCCATGTTTCATGACTCCTCCGGACCCCGCCGTCTCAAGCCCATGCTGGAAGAGCTAGGCGCTGAAATTTGGGACAAGTCGCGCGTGGTCTTGGTCATGGACCACTATGTGCCAGAACGTGATGACGATTCGCGCCGCATTGTTCGCATTGCGCGTGAATGGGCCCTTGAACAAAAATTACCGCATGTCTACGACAGCTTGGGCATATGCCACGTCGTTCTGCCGCAAAAGGGACACCTCAAGCCTGGCATGTTTTGTGTGGGCGGTGATTCGCATTCACCGACCGGCGGCGCCTTAGGCACTTACATGTTTGGTGTGGGCAGTACCGAAATGTTGGGGGTTGTGGTCACAGGACAATTGTGGGTTCGCGTCCCGCAAACTTTTTTAATGCGCTGGAACAACCGACTTCAACCGGGCGTTACCGCCAAAGACATGATGCTGCACATGATTGGCCGATTCGGCATGAATGGCGGAGAGTATCAAGCTATCGAATTTTGCGGCGATGCGGTGAAGGCTTTGTCGATGCAAGAGCGCATGACGATGTCCAATATGAGTGCTGAGATGGGCTCCCAGGTTGGTTTAATTGAACCCGATCAAGTGACGCGTGATTGGTTGGCCACCACGGGTGCCAAGGATGTGCTAATTGAAGGCTGGCATACCGATCAAGGTGCTGAGGCAGTGACGCATGAATTTGATGCAGCCACCTTGGTGCCGCAAGTGGCCGCGCCTCACAGTCCGGCCAATACAAAGTCGGTAGATGAATTTAAAAATACACCGATTCAGGTGGCCTACATTGGCGCATGCACTGGCGCCAAGTTAGAAGACTTGCGGGCAGCAGCCCAAGTGCTCAGAGGCCAACAATTGCCAGCGGGTGTTCGCTTGATGGTGGCGCCTGCCAGCTTGCAAGATCAGGCGCAGGCTGAAAGCGAGGGTGTGATGCAGACCCTTCGTCTATCAGGCGCAGAGGTTTTGCCCACTTCTTGTGGAGCGTGTTCTGGTTATGGCGGCAGCATTCCAGATGGTGCCAATGTGATTGCCACCACAGCGCGCAACTTCAAAGGGCGCATGGGTTCTGCCACAGCCCAAGTTTATTTGGCCTCGCCTTACACCGTCGCTGCATCGGCCTTGCGCGGCAGTATTTCTGACCCAAGGGAGGTCTTGGCATGAGCGAGCATCACCGCGTATGGAAAGTAGGGGCGGATGTTGATACCGACCAATTGGCGCCAGGTGCCTACATGAAGTTAGGCATTCACGACATTGCCAAGCATTGTTTGGAAGGTGTGAGGCCTGAGTTTGCAGCGAACGTGAAGACAGGCGACGTGCTGGCCGCTGGACCTAATTTTGGAATTGGCTCCTCCAGAGAGCAGGCCGCGGATGCCTTGGTCAAGTTAGGCGTGAAGGCGGTTGTAGCGCCGTCCTATGGCGGTTTGTATTTTCGCAATGCGTTTAACTTGGGGCTTCTGTTATTGACATGCAAAGACGCGCAGGCTTTGGAAGAGGGCGAAAAAATCTCGCTTGATCTTTCGACTTGGACTGTGGTGCGAGCCAATGGCCAACGCCTTGCGTGCGATCCCATTCCTGATTTTTTAGTGGCCATGGTGGAAGCCGGTGGCCTTTTGCCACAACTCAAACTGCGTTTGCAGCAACAACGAGCATCATGATGAAACATCAAAAAGCCCCGCACATTATTCATGCACAAGCCATGCCCGAAGGTACACCCGAAGTGCCGGTGTGCATTGTGGGCGGGGGTGCATGTGGTTTAACAGCGGCCATTGCGCTACGCAAAGCAGGCATTGATGTCTTGGTGTTAGAGCGAGATGAATCAGGTACGGGTTCTTCTGCCTTGTCGTCTGGCTTTATTCCAGCGGCAGAAACGCGTTTGCAAAAATCATTGGGCATCGAAGACTCACATCAACTGCTGATTGACGACGTGATGAACAAGGCCCATGGCCAAGCGCCTTTGCACTTGCTCAAGGCCTATGTTTTAGCAGCCACACACGCTATCGACGAGCTTGAACAAATGGGTTTGCCCTTTGAAATTGTCGATGGATTTTTGTATCCAGGTCATACCGTGAGACGCATGCACACCATGCCTGAGAAAACAGGTGCCACATTCATGACCCGTTTGGCGCAAGTGGCGAATGACTTGGGGGCTGACTTTTTGGGCCAGTCTTTGGTCTGTGAGCTTTGGGTCAATTCAGAAGATCGTGTTCTGGGCGTAGGCTATCAAAGGCCTGATGGTGCAATCGAGCACTTGGCCTGCCATGAACTGTTATTGGCCTGCAATGGCTTTGGCGGCAACACCGAGATGGTGAAAGAATTGTTGCCAGAAATGGCTAACGCTGTTTTTGCAGGCCACCAAGGCAACGACGGCACCGCCATTCAATGGGGTCGTCAATTGGGTTTGCAGATGGGCGATTTAGACGCCTACCAAGGACACGGCTCTTGGGTCACCCCCCAAGGTGCCCTCATGACGTGGGCCTTCATCATGGAGGGTGGTGTTCAAGTGAACGCATTGGGTCAACGGTTTAACGACGAGACCGGAGGCTACTCCGAGGCAGCGGTTCATGTGTTGAGCCAACCGGGCAGTGTCGCCTGGAATATTTTTGATGCGCCACTGCTTGACTTGCTTAGAAGCTTTCCAGACTACAGAGATGCAGAAGCGGCAGGTGCACTCCGAACCGCCAAGGATGTGGCGGGCTTGGCGGCCATTGTGGGCTGTGAAGAGGCCGCCTTGCAGGCAACGCTGAACGAAGTGCGTGCCGGACATACCGACAGCATGGGGCGCACATTTTCCCGCTCACTTCAAGCGCCCTATCATGCCATCAAAGTCACAGGTGCGCTGTTTCACACGCAAGGCGGATTGGAAGTCGATGCCCATTGCCGAGTGATGAAAACCAATGGCCAAGTGTTGACTAACCTCTATGCCGCAGGCGGTGCAGCGCGCGGCGTTTCAGGGCGGGGTGCCGATGGCTATTTGGCAGGCAATGGACTGCTCAGCGCGGTGGGCGGCGGCTGGTTGGTCGCGCAAGACATTGCTCGAAAATTGCAGGCGGCTTAAGGTTTTCAGTCTCGTCCGTTGTATTTTCAAATTGAATCATTCCAAGGAATAAATTTATGTCATTGGCACAACGCTTACAACAAACCAGTGCCTTGCTGGCCCCTGGCATTTACGACGCGCTGACTGCCCTCATTGCAGAACAGGCTGGATTTGAGGCCTTGTACTTGTCGGGCGCTTCTATTGCCTACACTCGATTGGGTCGTTCAGACATTGGCTTAACCACTGCCAGCGAAGTGGCCAATACACTGGCCAACATCACCGACCGCGTTCGCGTGCCTGTGATTGTGGATGCCGATACAGGCTTCGGTAACGCGCTTAACATGCAACGTACTGTGCGCGACTTTGAGCGCGCAGGTGCCGCCATGATTCAAATTGAAGATCAAACTTTTCCCAAACGCTGCGGCCACTTGGATGGCAAAGGGGTGGTGCCTGTCAAAGAAATGCAGGGAAAAATTAACGCTGCCTTGGATACCAGACAAAGTAGCAACACCCTCATTTTGGCTCGGACAGATGCTTTGGCTGTAGAGGGTTTGGAAGCTGCCTTAGATCGTGCAGAAAAATATTTAGAGTGCGGCATTGATGCCTTGTTTGTTGAAGCATTGCGCACACCAGAGCAAATGAAAATGGCCTGCGATCGATTTGCACAGCGCATTCCGCTCCTGGCCAACATGGTGGAAGGTGGTAAAACGCCCATTCTGAGTGCTACTGAGTTGGGTAAGGTCGGTTTCAAAATAGTGATTTTTCCGGGCGGAACGGCACGGGCTGTCTCACACAACTTGCAGGCCTATTACGGCAGTTTGAAAACACATCAAACCACAGCACCTTGGCGTGACAAAATGTTAGATTTTGATCAGCTCAATGCGCTGATTGAAACGCCTGAGTTGTTGGCGCTGGGGAAAAAATACGATGGATCTTCAACTTAATTCCAATTCAGCGCTGCTTGAGTGCATACAGTTTGGGCATTGAAAAAATCTTATGTCATTTCAGAACATTGTTAATGCCCGTTTGAGTGAGCGCTCCAACCCGCACCAGGGAAGCATTGCAGACATTGCAGGTTTGCACATCGGTCATTTCACTTCAAGTCAAAGGCTTACAGGTTGCTCCGTTGTGTTGGCGCCAAAAGGTGCTGTGGGTGCTGTCGATGTGCGAGGTGCTGCGCCAGGGACTCGAGAAACCGATTTATTGGACCCCACCAACTTGGTCGACAAGGTGCATGCTGTTTTGCTGTCGGGTGGGAGCGCGTTTGGCCTGGATGCTGCCAGCGGGGTGATGCGCTGGCTGGACGAGCGCGATATAGGATTTCAAACAGATCATGGATGTGTGCCCATCGTGCCGGCAGCGGTGTTGTTTGATTTGGCAGTGGTGCGCGAAGGTGACAGCCCTAAAGTACGGCCCGATGCAGCAGCAGGATACGCCGCTTGCGAAGATGCGCTTTACCAGAAGCCGTTGTCTGCCAGTCAGATGCGATCAATGATTCATCCTTTGTCGGGCAATGTGGGGGCAGGCGCTGGCGCAGTGGTGGGCAAGCTGTTTGGTTTGCATCGCGCCATGAAAGGTGGCGTGGGCCATGCGTTGGTGAAAGTGGGATCTTGGCAAGTGGCGGCCATGGTGGCGTGCAATGCCGTGGGTGATGTGATGGACCCTGTCACTGGCAAAGTACTGGCGGGAGCACGCACATCGGATGGCATCCGTTTGCTCAATACGCAGCAAGCCCTTTTGGCAGGACAAAAAGCGGCTTCACCCTTGGCAGGCACCAACACCACTATTGGTGTGGTGGCCACCAATGCAAGCTTGAACAAAGCACAAGTCAAGCGCTTGGCCATGAGTGCGCACGATGGATTTGCGCGAAGTATTCGTCCAGCACATACAAGCTTGGATGGTGATACTTTGTTTGCCATGGCCACGTGTGCTGAAGAAGGTCCACCAGACATGGTATTGCTCACCGTGATGGCGGCCGAAGCTACAGCGCAAGCCATTGTGAACGCCATTTTGTTTGCCAATGGCGTTCACACCTTGAGAGGCTATTTGCCTTCGGCGATGGAGCTCAATGCTTGAGATTCAAGGCGGCCTCATTCGACGCTGAACGTCAGGCCTGCATGCGACTCTAAGCGGGCAATGAGTGCATGGCCCATTGCTGAAGCAGGCGTCCAGAAGCCACCCTTTGTGGCCGACGCATCTTTCAATAAACAGATAGCTGCTTCAGCAATCATCTTGGAAGTGCTGCCATAACCTGGGTCGCGATCGCCCTTGACACCTACTTGCACCGACTGCCCTTGCTCGTTGGTGGCAATGAACAAGATATTGTAGTTGCCCGCTTCTCGTTCCGCCTTAGACGGGCCTTCACCGGGTTTAAGTTTGTCTTCGCTCATGCTTTTGTCTTGGGCAATGGCGTTGGCAATGGTCTCCCCTTTTTCGCCTGGCCCTGTCACAATCATCTCGTCGTATGCAAAATCTGAACTCCATACATGGTTCAACAAAAAGTTGGAGCGGTGCACATTGCGCGTGTTGATGGTGGCCATGATGAAAGGCGCCACCCAGACACCCATGACCTCGTCCAACATGGGTTTGTGGCCTGCAGGTTGGCGGGGGCCTTCAAAACCAGGTGTGAGAGAAAACGGATTTTTTAAAAGATCCATGACACCAGGCTGCGTGGCGGCAGCGGCCATGGTGGCTTTGAAACTGGCAGCTGTGCCGCCAGAAAATGTGCCCTTCATTTTGCGAACGCGGCCACGTACGCGTTGTGCAGGTTTGCCAAAACGTTGGGTCATTTCGTCTTGCACCATCAACACACCCAAATCGAAAGGACTGGAATCAAAGCCGCAAGAAAAGACCAAGCGAGCACCACTTTTTTCTGCTTTAGCCTGGTGTTGATCAATCATGTGGCGCATCCATGCGGGCTCGCCGCACAAGTCGACATAATCCACACCCGACTCGGCGCAAGCTTTGATGAGTTCATTGCCGTACAACTGGTAAGGACCTACTGCTGAAATGACCAGGCGAGTTTTAGACATGAGAGACTTCAATGATGCTTCGTCACTGCTTTCAATCACCACCAAGGATGTGGAAGCAGGCGCGCCAATTTCATCACGCACGGTTTGCAGTTTGCCCATGCTTCTGCCACCCATGGCCCATTTGAGGCCAGTGTCTGAGCGTGTGAGTAAATACTCAGCAATGAGACGGCCCGTGAAGCCAGTGGCGCCATGCACCACGATGTCGAATTCTTTGTTCATAGAATACCTACAGGAAAAGTAAGCTTGAGCTTAGCTTTATCCAAATGAAAATGATGTCGCCAAGGAGAAGTCATTCAAATCCATTGCTTGATTAGCACGCCAAGCAATCCGCAAACTGCAATCACTTGCATCACATTGAGCTTGTATTTAAGCAGTGCAATGGCTGCTGCAAGGGCAATCAGCGCGGAAGTGATATCTAAGGGTGCGCCAAAGCCTTGCGGCCAAACGGTGTGATAACCAAAGAACAAAGCTAGATTCAAAATGACCCCCACCACCGCTGCTGTGATCGCCGTCAGGGGGGCTGTGAACTTCAAATCATTTTGGGTACTCTCTACAAAGGGGCCGCCTGCCAAAATAAAAATAAACGACGGCAAAAAAGTGAACCATGTGACAAGCGTGGCCGCCAAAGCGCCCGCTAAAAACAAACTCTCGGGTCCCAGCAAGGCTTGAGCATAGGCACCCACAAAACCTACAAAGGCCACCACCATGATGAGGGGGCCTGGTGTGGTTTCGCCCAAAGCCAAGCCGTCCATCATTTGAGTGGCCGTGACCCAGCCAAACTGTTCTACCGCGCCTTGGAACACATAAGGCAATACGGCATAAGCACCGCCAAAGGTGAGAAGTGCTGCTTTGGTGAAGAACCAGCTCATTTGAGTCAGCGTGTGATCCCAACCGAATTGCAACATCAACAAGCCCATCGGCACCAGCCACAACACGGTAGCTGCCAGCAAGACTTGCCACAAGCGCTTCCAAGTAAACACGGCATGAGAAGGTGTTGGCGTGTCATCTCCGATCAATGCATTAACTGTAGAGACGACTACAGCGGCATGACCGCCACCCATCCTTAATGAGGTAGGCGATAGCCTGCCGCCCACAAAACCAATGATTGCGGCAGCCAAGACGATGACGGGGAAGGGTACATTCAACGCAAAGATGGCCATAAAACTGGCAGTAGCAATAGTCCAAAGCAAATTGTTGTGAAGAACGCGAGAGCCAATTCGGTATGCCGCTTGGAGGACGATGGCAGCTACCGCAGGCTTGATGCCATAGAACAAGCCCGCCACCCATGTGACTTGTCCATAAGCGATGTAAAGCCATGACAAGCCCATTAACAAGAACAGAGATGGCAATACAAACAAGACGCCAGCAGCAACGCCACCTCGCGTTTTGTGCATCAACCAGCCGATGTAGGTGGCCAGTTGTTGCGCCTCAGGCCCAGGCAGCACCATGCAGTAATTGAGTGCGTGCAGGAATCGTTTTTCAGACAACCACTTCCTGCGCACCACCAGTTCTTCATGCATGAGGGAAATCTGACCTGCTGGCCCGCCAAAGCTGATGAAGCCTAACTTGAGCCAAAACATGAAGGCTTGCCAGAAACTCACAGATTCTGATTTCAGTAAAACATTCATATTGATGAGGTTTTAGGCCTAGGCATTTGGAGGTGTCTGCAATTTTTAAAGCGGTAAACAGGAAGAATCGTGAATTTCAGATGACTTTTGCATTATCGTTGCACCAACAGGTATTGAAAAAATCCATGGAAATAAAAGTCAACTTTCTAGACAAACTTCGCCTAGAGGCCAAGTTCGATGACTTCACGGTCATAGCCGATCAACCCATTCGCTACAAAGGCGACGGCTCTGCGCCTGGCCCCTTCGACTACTTCTTGGCCTCGTCTGCTTTGTGCGCGGCCTACTTTGTGAAGCTTTACTGCGACACCCGCAACATATCCACTGAGCACATTCGCCTGTCACAAAATAACATCGTTGATCCAGAGAACCGCTACCTGCAAATTTTTAAAATTCAGGTGCAGTTGCCTCCCGATATTTCAGAAGTCGATCGCCGCGGTATCTTGAATTCCATTGAACGATGTACCGTTAAAAAAGTGGTGCAAGAGGGGCCAGAGTTTGTGATTGAAGAAGTTGCCAACCTCGACGCTGATGCGCAAGCTTTGCTAAGTCTTCAGCCAGATGCAGAAAGCAGCACCTTCATCTTGGGCAAAGACTTGCCCTTGGAGCAAACCATTGCCAACATGTCAGGCATCTTGGCTGGCTTGGGCATCAAGATTGAAATTGCTTCGTGGCGCAACATCATCCCCAATGTGTGGTCCTTGCACATTCGCGATGCGCATTCGCCCATGTGCTTTACCAATGGCAAAGGCGCTACCAAAGAAAGTGCGTTGGCTTCTGCGTTGGGTGAATACATTGAGCGCCTTAACAACAACCATTTCTACGCAGGCGCCTATTGGGGTGAAGATCTGGCCAACGCCGAGTTTGTGCATTACCCAAATGAGAAATGGTTCAAACCAGGTAAGAAGGATGTGTTGCCCAAAGAAATTTTGGATCCCTACTGCCTGAAAATTTACAATCCTGATGGTGAGCTGAAAGGCTCGCACTTGATCGATACAAACTCTGGAAATGCAGCGCGTGGTATTTGCTCACTGCCGTTTGTGCGGCACTCGGACAATCAAGTGGTCTACTTTCCCTCCAACTTGGTCGAGAACTTGTTTGTGAGCAACGGCATGAGTGCGGGCAACACACTGGCTGAAGCGCAAGTGCAATGCTTGTCAGAAATTTTTGAACGCGCCGTGAAGCGAAAAATTCTAGAGGGCGAAATCTGCTTGCCCGATGTGCCTGCCCATGTATTGGCTAAATTCCCCAGCATCTTGGCCGGCATTCAAGGCCTCGAAGCTCAAGGCTTTCCAGTGTTGGTGAAAGACGCCTCATTGGGCGGTATTTACCCCGTCATGTGCGTTACCTTAATGAACCCCCGCACAGGCGGCGTGTTTGCTTCCTTTGGCGCCCACCCTAGCTTGGAAGTCGCGCTAGAACGGAGTCTCACTGAGTTGTTACAAGGCCGCAGCTTTGAGGGTCTGAACGATTTGCCGACACCCACCTTCGAAAGCAACGCAGTCACAGAGCCCTACAACTTTGTAGAGCACTTCATTGACTCCAGCGGCATCGTGTCTTGGCGCTTCTTCAGTGCCAAAGCCGATTGCGAATTTGTGGAGTGGAACTTTGCAGGCAAAGGCACTACAGCCAGTGCTGACGAATCTGCCACATTGCTCGGTATTTTGAAAGGCATGGGCAAAGAGGTCTACACCGCCGTGTACGATCAACTGGGTGCCATTGCTTGCAGAATTTTGGTGCCAGGCTATTCTGAAATTTATCCCGTCGAAGATTTGATTTGGGACAATACCAATAAGGCCTTGTTGTTCCGTAAAGACGTTCTCAACTTACATCGCTTAGATGATGGCCAGTTGGCAGCGTTGCTAGACCGCTTGGAAAACAATGAGCTAGACGAGTACGCCGATATCGCTACCCTCATAGGCATTGAGTTTGAGGAAAACACCGAATGGGGACAATTGACAGTGTTGGAGTTAAAGCTGCTGATTAATTTAGCACTGAAGCAATTTCAAGCCACGCAAGATTTAGTGGAGGCTTTCTTGCAATACAACGACAACACCGTTGAGCGGAAACTTTTCTACCAAGCACTGAACGCGGTGCTGGAAGTGGCGCTAGACCCAGACCTTGCGATAGAAAACTACGAACACAACTTTCGACGCATGTTTGGCAATGCCCGCATGGACGCCGTGTTGGGCTCGGTCAATGGCAGTGTTCGGTTCTTTGGTTTAACGCCCACCAGCATGAAGTTGGAAGGCTTAGGCAGGCATCACCGCTTGATCGACAGTTTGAAGAAGCTTCATGGAGCCAGGCGCTTGGGTCTTCGCCATGCAGATCACGGACTCAGTTAAACCTTTTGAAGCTTGTCCAAAGCGTCCCATAAATCATCCATGGAACAGGCTTCTGGCAGTTTGGTACTAGCATTGATTAATTGTGAAATAGAACGAGGCGCGTAGTTTGCGGCCCGCATCACACCTTGATTTTTTTCCACAATCTCTAAAGTTGAGAGTGGATTTTCTGGATCACCTGGCGCGTCATTCTGGCTGGCTTCAATACACTGACCGTTGCGTAACCAAACCCTTAACTTTGCTCCGTAGTGAGAAGGGTAGGCAAGATTCCATTGCTTGTCTGCGCGAACTTGTGTGTGCTGACGCAATCGCACAAGTTGTGGCAAGTTCAAAGAATCAGGCTGGGCGTCATTCAACCAAAAATCACCCTGCATGAGCGCTACTGCCACGCCATGTTGTAAACTAAAGCGAGCTTGTTGGCTGGTGATTGGCTTCGGTTCGTTGGCAAAATCAAGGGCTGTTTGGTAGGTACTTATTTCGATGCGAACGATATTGTCAACAGGGCCTATTTTTTTGTGTAGCTCAACAGCACAAGCAATGGCCGGATGCACATGCCGGCAGACGGGCCATGGCTTGAAACTTACCTCATGAATGAGCCAGGGGCTTCCAGCCTCAGGCGTTAACACCGCCATGGCATGCTTCTTGGTGGGCATGCTGTCAGTGGCTGCTAGCCAACCATGCTGACCTTCCAAGATATGGCGCGGTCCTTCCAAGCCAGCAGATGCTAAGTCTGCCGCCAACACACCCGATTGCGCACTGCGCCCTGTGGCCAGTTGTTTAGAAAATCCAGATTCCATGCGGCATTGCCAAACGCCACTCGCTTGCATGCCCGCTTGGGCCAGCGCATTTGTGGCTTGGTGAACATCTAATTGCAATAAGCTTGCACAAGCCGTTGCGGCACCAAACACGCCACATGTGGCCGTGCTGTACCAGTGCTGATAATGTGGCGTACCAGCTAGCAAACCAACACGAATAGCTACTTCGTAACCGCGAACCACCGCATCTAAAAATGCTTGGGGCGAAACTTTTTCTCTTTGCGCGACTGCCAGCGCCGCTGCCATGATCGTGTCTGCTGGGTGCACGACGGCGCCGCGGTGCAAATCGTCTAACTCATAAATATTGCCCAAGCTTCCGTTGGACAATGCTGCTGACTCGCAGTTCAAGTACTGCCTTCCCACTGTCCAGCAAGCGCCTTTCGAAGCATGCGCTGCCCAACGGCTGATTGCTTCTCCGGCAGCTGAGTGATGACCCAACATCACGCTGCCAAGCCAGTCGACTAAGTGCAATGTAGCGCGTTGGCGATCTTGGTTTGTAATAGGACGGCCTTGCAAGGCTAGCAATTGCTCAGTCCAAGAGGGCGTGTTTGAGGAAATCACCCAGACCTCGGTTTGAATTACCGACCTTTGAAGACAGCCGGACGCTTTTCGTTGAAGGCGGTCACGCCTTCTCGCCGGTCATCGGTGTCCACCAAGTGCTTGTAGGCTTCCACTTCAAAACGATAGGATGTACGCAACTCCATTTGGCCGCCATATCGGATAGATTTTTTGATTTGTCGAACCGATAAAGGCGCATTGCTGGCAATCTTTTGCGCGGTTTCCAAAGCAAGCGGCAACATTTGATCAGAAGCAACCAATTGGTTGATCAAGCCCCATTCACTGGCTTCGGCGGCGCTAAAGGGACGACCCGTCATGATCAACTCTTTGGCGCGTCTTTCACCCAGGGCGCGTGGCAAATTTTGTGTACCACCCATGCCCGGCATAATACCCAAGGTGACCTCTGGAAATGCAAACCGTGCATCTTGACTGGCATACAAAAAATCGCATGAAAGTGCTATTTCTAAACCACCCCCAAAGGCATGGCCATTGATGGCGCCGATGACGGGCAATGGTAAATCAATCAGCGCCCAGTAAGAACGCTCAAAAATTTCATGTTGGTGTTGCCATGCTTGTGGCGTCATGCCATTTCGCTCTTTCAAGTCACCGCCTGCACAAAAAATTTTGCTGCCAGCACCTGTTAAAACCACACAGCGAATCTCGCCGGGAATATCGGTCAAGCGCGTCCACAAGTCCAGCATGTCTAACGCCATTTGGGTGTTCAGTGCATTGCCTACTTCAGGACGGTTCATGCAAACTTGAAGCACGTGGGCGCTGACTTGTTTGCAATCAAGGGTGGTGTAAACAGGCAATTCAGAGTTTGACATAGTGGTGCTTAGTAAGACTCAGTAAGAATCAGTAAGACTTGGGCATGCCCAAAACATGCTCACCCACGTAAGACAAAATCAAGTTGGTTGAGATAGGGGCTACTTGGTACAAACGGGTCTCACGGAATTTACGTTCAATGTCGTATTCGGCGGCAAAACCAAAACCACCATGGGTTTGCAAGCAGACATTGGCGGCTTCCCAAGAAGCGTCTGCTGCCAAAAGTTTAGACATGTTGGCTTGCGCGCCGCAAGGCAGGCCTGCATCAAACAGGCGAGCTGCTTCATAGCGCATCAAGCTGGCCGCTTCGACATTGATGTGGGCTTTAGCAATGGGAAATTGAACGCCTTGATTGTGTGCAATGGCACGGCCAAATACGACGCGTTGCTTGGCGTATTCAGTGGCTCGATCGACAAACCAATAACCATCACCAATACATTCTGCAGCAATCAAAATTCGCTCCGCATTCAAGCCATCCAAAATGTATTTCAAGCCCAGGCCTTCTTCACCGATGCGGTTTTCTACCGGAATGCGCAGGTTGTCGATGAAGATCTCATTGGTCTCGTGGTTGACCATGTTGCGAATAGGTTTGACGGTGATGGTCTTGCCCACTTCTTCACGCAAGTCCACCAAGAAAACCGACAAGCCTTCCGACTTTTTCTTCACTTCTGCAAGGGGCGTGGTTCGGGCCAGCAAAAGCATGTAATCGGAATGCTGCAAACGTGAAGTCCACACCTTCTGGCCATTCACCACATAGTGATCGCCTTGGCGCACCGCCATGGTTTTCAGTTGGGTGGTGTCAGAGCCGGTTGTAGGTTCAGTCACAGCCATGGATTGCATGCGCAATTCACCCGATGCAATCTTGGGCAGCAAAGCGTCTTTCTGTGCTTTAGAGCCATGACGAACGACGCAACCCATGACATACATCTGGCCATGGCAAGCACCTGAATTGCCACCGGCGCGATTGATTTCTTCCATGATGACGCTGGCTTCTATCAGGCTCAAGTTGGAGCCACCATATTCTTCTGGAATGAGAGCGGATAGCCAACCAGCCTCGGTCAAGGCAGTGACAAATTTTTCGGGGAAAGCGCGGGCCTCATCGACCTCTTGCCAATAGCGTGAATCAAAAGCAGAGACAACTTGGCGAACGCCTTCGCGCAGTTCAGGAAAATTTTGGGGACTCATAAATTATTTACTGGGTGTGGTGAACATCTGACCACCGTCAACGTTGATCACGCTACCGCTGAGGTAGCTGCACAGGGGGGATGCACAAAAGGCAGTCAGTTTGGCAATTTCATCTGGCTCGGCCATGCGACCAAAAGGCATTCCCAAGGTTAGCTCTTGCCAGCGCGAGGCATCGCCCAGTTTGCTTGTGGCTTGTTGTTGCAACATGCCTTGCATGCGATCGCTCCGAGTAGGTGATGGGTTGATGCCAAAAACACGAACGCCTTGACGCACCGTACCACCCCCTAAACCTTGTGTGAATGCGATCAAGGCTGCGTTGGCCGCAGAGCCGCAAATGTATTCATAGCGTGGCGCTGCACCGGCCATGCCGATGATGTTGGCGATGACCCCTTTGCTGCGTTTTTCCATGCTGGGTAAATAAGCGCGTGTCAAATTAATGTAGCTGTAGAGTTTGAGATCCCAAGCCTGACGCCAGCGTTGCTCCGTGATGTCGTGGATGTTGCCGCCCGGAATGGCGCCTGCATTGTTGACCAACACATCGACCTCGCCGACCTTTTGAAACAGCGCCTCAGCGGAGCCTGGCAGGCTCAAGTCAGCTTCAATGATTTCAGGTGTGATGTGATGCGCTGCTTTGATAGCTTGCAATGCATGCGCCAAATTGGCTTGGTCGCGCGAAACCAAAATGGGCACGGCACCCTCTGCAGCAAACGCTTGCGCAATGGCCAAACCAATGCCTTTGGACCCACCCGTGATGAGGACGCGTTGCCCTGTTAGTTCTAAATTCATGTGGAATCTCAGTGTAGTGGTGATCAGTTGGAGGGGGCGGGTACTTGAGACGAATACCACTGGGACATTTTTTCACCTGTCATAAAACAAACTTCAGGTGTGGCCATTAGCAAGTCGAGCATTTTTTCGAAGCTTTCAAAACGATGCGGTACGCCAATCAAATGCGGGTGCAAGCCCAAAGCCAATACACGTGGCTGTTTCAGACTTTCGCGTTTGAACAAACTCAGCGTGTTGGACAGGCGTTGAAACATTTCGTTGGAGCTGTGTTTTTCCACTGCATAAATAATGGAGTCATTCAGTTCTAGGTTGTAGGGCAGGGACATCATCGGGCCGTACTTGGTGTGCATCCAATGCGGCACATCGTCAACCACCCAGTCAAAGACGTATTCAATGCCAAGCTTTTTCAAAATATCGGGTGTGTCATGCGACTCGCGAAGGCCTGGACTGAGCCAACCTTTGGGTCGCTTGCCAGTAAAAGCCTCAATCATGTCAAGGCAGGCCACAATTTGCCCTTCCTCGCCATCGGTATGGTTGAGTGCTTTTTGATGAACGCCGTGGCCAATGAATTCCCAACCCGCTTTGTGCATGGCTTCAGCAGCACGCGGATAAGCTTGAATCACACCCGCATTGAAGCTGGTGGAGGCAGGTAAACCGCGTTTGCTGATGGCGTCAATGATGCGGGGCAAGCCAGCACGCATGCCGTAATCGGCCCAGCTAAAGTTAGGCACATCAGGCACAGTTTCTTTGCCGTGAGGGGGTGTAATGATGGTGCGCGGCATGCTGGCTTCAAACTGCCAGTGCTCCACATTCACCACCAAGTGGACCAAGATGGCGCCTTCTTTGGGGGCAAGCAGTTGGGGGCCTTCATTAGAAAAGCGATAGGGAATACGTGGATTAGCCATGAGTGTGTCGAATAAGGTTAAGGATCTCGAGCTTCATGGCACTGAAGGCCTCGCTCGCGGTATCAGCCACGGTACGCGGACGTGCTAAAGGCACAACCAGTTTGGACTGGATGCGGCCAGGTCGGGCTGACATGACGTAAATGGTGTTAGATAAAAAAATGGCTTCATCGATGTCATGCGTCACAAAGATGATGGTCGGTTTGAGTTTTTGCCAAACCGACAACAAAAGCTCTTGCATGGTCAATCGAGTTTGCGCATCGAGGGCTCCAAAGGGCTCGTCCATTAACAAAACACGAGAGCCCAAGGTGAGAATGCGTGCAATGCCCACACGTTGGCGCATACCGCCTGAGAGCTGCACGGGCAGGTGGTTTTTGAAATCCTGCAAACCCACAATGCTGATCATCTCGTTGGCGCGTTCCTCGTATTCGGCTTTGGGCAGGCCTTGTACTTTGGGGCCAAAGACGACGTTTTCCCAAACTGTCAACCAAGGAAATAAAGCTGCTTCTTGAAAAACCACACCTCGATCTGGCCCCGGCGCTAGAACTGCTTTTTGCTCAACCTGTAAGACACCTGAGGTGGGTGATTCAAAGCCAGCAATCAGATTGAGCAGGGTGGACTTGCCGCAGCCAGAAGGGCCCAGTAAAGCGACAAATTCGCCGGGCGGTACTTCGAGGTCAATCCGATCGAGTGCCTTGACGGGAGGCTGCCCGGGATAGGTTTTGCAAAGGTCTTTAACAGAGATATTAGACATAAGAATTTCAGTGACTTTGCAAAATCCGCCATACCAGCATCTTGCGTTCGATGAAAACAATGATGCGATCGCTGATGTAACCCATTGCGCCTATCGACACCATGTCTGCCAGCACAATGTCCATGCGACCGACATAGTAGGCGTCCCACAAAACATAGCCTAAGCCCGATTTGACCGCCACCATCTCGGACACAATCACCGCGGTCCAAGAAATGCCTAAACCAATGCGCAAGCCTGTAAAGATGGACGGCATGGCAGCAGGCAACACAACGCGAAGAAGCAGTTGAGTGCGACTGGCGCCCATCATCAATGCAGCGCGCACTAGGTTACGGTCAACATCGCGAGCGCCTTGTGTGGTGTTGACCACGATGGCGTAGAAGCCACCCAGAAAAATTAAGAAAATTGAGCCAATATCGCGAATACCGAATACTGCAATTGAAAAAGGCAACCAAGCTGTAATGGGAATTGGGCGCAGACTTTGAATCATGGGGTCGAACATCTGTGAGATGAATTTACTCCAACCAATCAACAAGCCTAGCGGCACACCAACGAGCGCAGCGAGCGTAAAGCCCTGCGCGACTCGCATGGAGGAGTACTCCACATTGGCCAACCAAGTGCCCAGGTAGGGGTTAAGCCCCATGCCTGGTTTGGCAAAAATCCAGCTGTGCCAGCCTTCAAGAACCTTCAGGGGTGTGGGCAATATGCCGGCCATGTCGGGCATGCTGCCCATCACTTGCCACAAGACGACGACGACGGTTGGAATCACCAATCCGAGCATCAGTTGCTTGAAATGAACCGTCGTCTTCATAGTGTCTCCCAGCGATTACTTCTTGATTTCTTTGGCCATGCTGTCGTCGTACAAGTCGGCAGCTTCTTTGGTCACGTCTTTTTGCACGATGCCTTGTTTGAAAGCAGCCTCAGCCAAACGGCTGACTTGCTCTTTGGTCAAGACGCCACCCAGCTTGATGATCTTGGCTGACTCTTTGGTCACGTTCAATGGCAAACCTGTGTATTTGGAATAAGCATCGGCAAACATGTCATTGTTCTTGGCCATTTGCTCTTCTACTTTGAGGTAAGCCCATAAGAAGCGTTGCACCAACTCTTTTTTGTTGGTCATGGCTTCGCGTGAAGCGGCCAGCATACCCAACTCAGCGCCCACAGAACGGGACTGACTGTAGTCAAGTTTGGTTGCAAAGTAAGCATCGCCTTCGGCTACAGCTTGTGATTCAAAGGGCTCCCACAAAACCATGGCATCAATGTCGCCGCGCTTCATGGCTTGCACAAAGGCCGTGCCACCACCCTGCACATTGACAGGAGAGAAATTGGTGTAAGGGATATTCTTCTCAACAAGGGTCATAGCCCACTGGAACCAAACAGCAGAGCCAGGCGCAATGGCAATTTTTTTGCCATTGATATCAGCCCAATCGTCAATCTTCACGCCCTTACGGACGACTAAAAATTTGGAAGAACTGCCAACGCCTGTCAGGCCAATCAAGTTCTTGCTGCCTTGAGCCGCCACAATGGCCAAATCGCCTGGGCCCACTGCAGATACATCGACAGAGCCAGACAACAAGGCTGTGCGTGCATCGGCATAGCGAACAAACTCAGCGCGTTTGACTTCGATGTTGAGTTTCTTGAGCTCTTCTTCGAGCATGAGCATGGGAGACAAGTGACCCACCTTGACATAGCCAATGGTGAGTACTTCTTTTTGTTTCATAGGCGCTGGGGATGGCCCCACCGCCAAGGCCGCGGTTGCAGCCAGTGTTAGCACGATCGAAAGTAGGGTTTTTATAGACTTCATCTTCTTCTCCATGGGTGGTTTGAAATTCAATGGCCGGTGAACTTGGGTAGCCGTTTCTCTGCAAAAGCCTTTCGGCCCTCTGCATAGTCGCTGCTTTTAAAACACGTATCAACGGCCTGATCGATACGCGAAATTTGGGATGTATCGCCATCTGCAATGCACAGCATGGCCTGTTTGGCGGCTTGTACAGTGAGAGGCGCGTTTTGTGAAATTTGAAGTGCAATCTCAGCACAGTGCTCAAACACATTGTCGTGGACTGCGTTGACAATGCCCATGTGCGCAGCCTCTAAGGCCCCATAAACTTTGGCGGTATAGAAAGCCTCAGCGGCTGCCGTGGGTCCCAAGTTTTGCACAATGCTTTTCATGCCCTTGTAACCATAACCCAAACCTAAACGTGCCGCTGGCATGCGGAACTTAGACGCAGGACTTGCGTAGCGCAAATCACAGGATAAAGCCAAGCCCAAACCACCGCCGTAGCAAATGCCACTGATGGCGGCAATCACGGGTACTTTGCAACGTGTAATGGCTTCTTGTGCTTGCGCAACGCTTTGGTTATAGTGGGCCACAGAGGCTTCAGAATTCCGTTGTGTTTCAAACTCACTGATGTTGGCGCCTGAAACAAACGCTTTCTCACCAGCGCCGCGCAGAATGACGGCACGAACTTGGGCATCGCCTTCGATCTTGTCAAAAGCTTGTTTGAGATCAATCCACATCGACAAGCTCATGGCGTTGTAACGCTCAGCGTCGTCAATCGTGACCACACTGATGTGCTGCTCTTGAGTGACTTGAATGGCACCCATCTTCAAACCACCTCTTGCGTGTGAAATTGTTGAATCTCTGCATCCGAATAACCAGCTTCTCGGAGCACTTCATCAGTATGTTCGCCCCATCCTGGTGCGGGGGCCACAACTTGTGACGGCGTTCGCTCCAAAACAACGGGTTGTGTGATGTACGCAATTTCTTTGCCAAAGTTTGTCATCAAGGTTTCGGTGACTTTCAAATGTTTCACTTGCTCATCTTCAAAGACCTCAGGAACCGTATAGACCGGACCTGCAGGAACGCCCACTTGGTTTAGCAGATCGACCCAATGTTTGACTGTATTCTTTTTGAACTCTATCGCAATTTGTGCATTTAAGCGATCTCGATGTTTGACACGCAAGGGTTCTGTTTGAAACTCGGGGTCTGCGTACCAGTCTGGCTTGTTCAGTACATCACAAAACCGCTTCCAGTTCCCCTCGCCTGAGGCGCCCAGATTGAAACAACCGTCATTGGCGTCAAACAAGCCCATGGGCGAACTGGTGGGGTGGTTGTTGCCCACTTGCACAGGCACATCATCGTCATTCAGGTAGCGCGCCATCTGGAAGTCCATCATGGCAATTTGGGAATGCAACAAGGAGCTGTGCACCCACTGGCCTTTGCCAGAAACTTCACGCTCTAAAAGAGCGACCAAAATTCCCAAGGCACAGTACAAACCCGCACTTAAATCGGCCACCGCCAAGCCTGCGCGAATGGGGCCGTGTTCGGGTTCTCCCGTGACACTCATCAAGCCGCCCATGCCTTGGATGATTTGATCGAAGCCAGGTCGCCACGCGTAGGGGCCGTCTTGTCCAAAACCAGAGATGCTGGCCAAAATGATGCGAGGGTTGACCTTGGCCAAAGACTCGTAATCGAGGCCGAGTTTATTTTTGACGTCGGGGCGCCAGTTTTCTACCACCACATCTGCCTCGGCCACCAAGCGCATGAGGACTTCCTTGGCGCCGGGTTTTTTGAGATTGAGGGTCATCGATCGCTTGTTGCGATTGATATTTTGAAAGTCCCCGCCCTTGCGGTTGGCCGCAAACATCGCTTCATTGGGGTCGACGCCAGGAGGGGGTTCGACACGAATGACATCTGCACCAAAATCGGTCAGGATGCGCACGCAATTGGGCCCCGCGCGAACGCGCGACAGGTCAATGACTTTGAATCGAGCGAGGGCGCTGGAAGCTTGAATTTTAGGCATGAGTTCAGAGGTTCCAAAAAACAAAAGGGGATTGTTCGGCAAAATTGAGCAATTGATGCTCTGCAAAAGGTCTGGCCAACACTTGCACGCAGATGGCGCGTCCCCGTTCATCTCGTCCAATGGGCAGATTGAGAGATGGCAGACCAAGGTAATTCACAAAACCCATGTAGCGGTGCATGGCAAACAAGGCTGCTCGATCAAAAGTGGGCAGACCAATTTCCACGGTTTGCCAATCGGGCACAGTGTCTGCAAGTGAGGGCATGATCAAAAAATCTGCCTTGCCAAAATGCTGGTTGACAAAATCTTGTAGAAGGATCGACCGAGATTGCATGGACTCTTCGTACCAACTCTGAGGAAGACCCAAACCCAACAGGCCGATAGATTGAACGCTGGGTTCGGCAGTGCCTTCTGTCAAAGTAAAGTGGTGGGTTTGAGCCGTTTCAAAAAACAACACGCGTTGGGCATGCCGGTTCAGTACCTCAAACGACTCGTTCATGTGAATGTCATTGACACGGGCATCCAGCTTTGTGGTCCAAGTTCGAATGGTTTGGGCCACCGAGGGCGCGACGCCTTTATCGGGCAGCCAAAGTTGGCAATTGATTGACGGCTGAGCAAGCGGACGTGGCATTTGGGGGCACAAAGCCGCCCATATTTCTCGAGCGTCTTGTGGAAAACGACTCAATATGCCCACACTGTCGAGCGAAGGCGCCAAAGGTGCGCAACCTAGATTGCTGATCGCGCCATGAGTGGTTTTGAGCCCCATCAAGCCGCAAGTTGCTGCAGGTATGCGAACTGAGCCTGCGG
>Ga0164294_10000850_pt1 | contig 29048 bp, 18 predicted proteins | sample GEODES005metaG_FD_111479 | JGI IMG/M metagenome (GOLD analysis project Ga0164294, IMG submission 111479) | Oligotrophic lake water microbial communities from Sparkling Lake, Wisconsin, USA - GEODES005 metaG | ecosystem: Environmental > Aquatic > Freshwater > Lake | place: USA: Sparkling Lake...
AAGGTGCTTTCAGAAAAAGATCCTATCACTCTTATTCAGTCTACCATTGCATTGGCAAGAAGAGGTACTCCAGCAGTAAAAGCTCAGTTAATAAAATCATTGACCAATATAAATTACACACAGCTAACTGAACCTCAGCAGTTGGATTTATTACGTGCCTTTGAATTGGTTTTCACTCGCATGGGAGAACCCGATGCTGCTTCTAAAAAGGTAGTCGCTACTTATTTGAATCCTCAATTTCCTGCAAAATCGAATTACCTCAACCGTGAGTTGAGTAAGTTGTTGGTTTATGTAGATGCACCCAATGTAGTAGAAAAAACAATGGCATTATTGGCCATTGCAAAAGACAATACAGATGCTCAACAGAAAACAATTTCTGAGTCAGCTGATTTGATTCTTAGAAATCCGCAGTATGGTATGGACATCGCTGCTATGCTTTCAAGGATTCCTCCTCTGCAGCAGACTTGGTATGCAAATGTGTTGACACAGGCAAAGAATGGTTGGACACCTGAATTGCAAGAAAAATATTTCCAATGGTTTTATACTGCTTTTGGATATAAGGGTGGAGTTAGTTTTGTAGGCTTCATTAATACGGCAAGAAAAACTGCATTGGCAAATGTTTCCAAAGATCGTTTTGAATATTTTAATAAAATTTCTGGAGACTCCATTGTATTGAATTCAAGAGCAGGCATCAAAATAGGTACAGTTATGCCTGTTGGTCCTGGTAGAGATTGGAAATTGAAAAACGCTCTCGAAGTAGTGGATAGTGCAACGGGTACTCGTAATTTTGAAAGAGGTAAGTCGATGTTTGCAGCGTCTATGTGTATTTCTTGTCACCAAATTAAGGGTGAGGGAGGAATATCTGGACCAGATCTTACTCAACTTGGATCAAGATTTTCTACAAAGGATATGCTAGAAGCAATTATAAGTCCAAGTAAAACTATTTCAGATCAATTTGGTTCTACCGTATTTTATTTAAGGCAAGGTGGATCTGTATTAGGCAGACTAATTAAACAGGATAATAATAAATACTATATTTCTCAAAATCCTTTTGCTCCAGAATTTGTTAGGGAGTTGAATAAAAAAGATGTTTTAAGGACTAGAGTATCCGAAATTTCTTCGATGCTTCCTGGTATGATCAATAGATTAAATAGCAATGAACTAAAAGATTTGGTCGCTTATCTTAAAGCGGGCGGTAATGATCAGAGTCCGATTTATAAATAAAAAAATATAGGCTAATTGGGGTTATTAAATTAAACGAAAGGTAATTTTCCTTTCGTTTAATTTAATAATATAATCGATTTTATAAGAATCAATTCAATGGAATCACAAGTAGAAATTTGGAGTGATAAACTTTCCAATGTGTCACAGGTGGGTGGTATTGAAACTGCTGTACTTGATAATGGCTTAGGTAGGGGTGTTCGCATTGCCTGGATCAATACTGGTTCTGGACTTCGATTTAAAGTGGTGATTGATCGTGCGATGGATATTGCCGATGCTTTTTATAATCAGTATAGTCTTGCATGGCTAAATCATTCTGGAATAAGTACTCCACAACCTTTTTCTCATAAGGGCTTAGATTGGTTAAGAACATTCGGCGGAGGCCTGCTTACTACCTGCGGACTTTCGCATGTTGGTGGGCCTGATCAAGATGAATCGGGTGAACGTGGTTTACATGGAATGATCAGCAATATTCCTGCAGAAATTGAATCTATTATTCAACCAGATCCTGCAAAAGGAAAATTCACCATGAGCATTACTGGTGTAATTAAGCAAACGCAGATTTTTGGCCCTAGTCTTGTATTAAGAAGAACCATCACTGCTACTTTAGGTAAGGCCATCATTCATATTCATGATGAAGTAATTAACCGAGGTAATATCGCGGCTCCGCATATGTTGATATATCATTGCAATTTTGGTTGGCCTTTAGCTGATGAAGGAGCGATTTTACTTTATCGTGATCAAAAGTCAGTTCAAGAAAGTATTGCAAATAATGAGACCTACGTTTCAACGGATCATTTTAAAAAATGTCCAACTACATTGGAAGCACACAACGGTAGTGGCGAGGCAGTAGATTTTATTGACATCGCTGCTAACAAAGAAGGCAATTGTTTTTGTGGAATTCAAAATAAAAAAATTGGAATTGCTGTCACTTTGCAATTTCCCAAAAAGCAATTGCCCTGGTTAACGAGTTGGCAACATTTTGCTAAAGGGGAATATGTAACAGGTATTGAACCAGGTACAAATCCACCTATTGGACAAGCAAAAGCTAGAAAGGAAGGAACACTACTATTCCTTGAACCTGCCGAAAGTAGACACTATGATTTAGAGCTGAATGTATTGACGAATGAAAATAGTATTCAATCTTTTATAAATAATTTATAATATTTTTTGATTTAACAACAACAATAAATTTTCAATGGACACAAAAAGTTTAGCACAAAGAGCGCTTGATCAAGGAAAAGGAATAGTACGTTTAGCACCTACATGGGTACCCAGATCATTCTGTGTTCCTGGTCGCAGAATTAAATTACATCCTGATGACTACTATGTATTAGGTGGTATACGTGGAGGCATAGACGAACGCTGGCTTTCATCTACTACTCCTGCAAAAAACGGACCATTGACAGGAGAGAATGAAGGACTCAGTGCAGTAGTTTTTAATGACGGAGGAAAAGAGCAACTTTTTTTATTGAAGGATGCAATTGATGAACTAAAAGGTGCATTAATTGGAGATCGTCTTTGGAATGAATATAAAAGCTGGCCGATGTATTCAAAGTTTTTTGACAACATGGGACCATTGCCACATCATGTGCATCACAATGATGAAAAAGCAGCATTGATTGGTCAGAAGGGAAAACCAGAAGCTTATTATTTTCCACCGCAACTCAATAATCATGGTGGTGACTTCCCTTATACTTTTATTGGTATTGCACCTGGTACAACCAAAGAACAAATTAAAGAGTGTCTAGTTAATTTTTCGAAAGGTGATAATAAAATCACTAACTATTCTCAGGCTTATCGACTAGAGCCTGGCACTGGCTGGGATGTGCCGCCAGGATTACTTCATGCGCCTGGTAGTATGTGTACCTACGAGCCTCAAAAGGCGTCGGATGTATTTGCTATGTATCAATCCTTGGTTAACGAAGCAATCATTCCTGACGAATTGTTATGGAATGGAACACCGGCTGAAAGTAAAGGAGATTACGATGCATTGATAGATGTATTGGACTGGGAATTAAATGTAGATCCAAATACAATGGCCAATAGATTTATGGCACCGAAGCCTGTAAAAGCAATCGATGAAATGAAATCGCAGGGATATATTGAAAATTGGATTTGTTATAAATCAGATGCTTTTGGAGCCAAAGAGTTGACTGTTCTTCCGGGTCAAACAGTTACTATAAAAGATAGTGCAGCGTATGGAATTATTGTAATGCAAGGGCATGGAAAAATGGGCGTTTGGGATATTGAAACTCCAGCACTTATTCGTTATGGTCAGTTGACCAATGATGAATTTTTTATCAGCGAAAATGCAGCAAAAGATGGGGTTACTATTTCGAATTCTTCTGCTACTGATCCAATTGTAATACTAAAACATTTTGGACCAGGCAATCCAGATATGATTTTATAAAAATGAAATTTATCGAACCAAAAGAAGTTGAATGTTATATGAATTTTTAAAACCGTACTCTGAACTTTAATTTTAAAAAATGAATCCAATGCACCTCATTACCAAGAAAAAAAAGTACCTGAAAATTTCTTTTTTTGCGATTGCATTAGCTGTGCTATCTGCATTTATGATGCAAAATTCTGAATCTACGACGGGGCTTAAAATAACCGAGGGCTCGCATATTATTTTAATTGGAAATAATCTAGGTTCTAGGATGATGAATTACGGGTATTTCGAGACAGAGATGCAGCTTCGTTATCCCGATAGTAAGTTGTATATCCGAAATATGTGTGATGGTGGAAATACACCAGGGTTTAGGCCTCATTCTGGAAGACCCACCCCATGGGCTTTTCCAGGTGCTGAAAAATTCCAAACAGAATTAGCTAAGAGTCCTCAAACCGAAGGATTTCTAGAATATCCTGATCAATGGATCACTATGCACAAAGCAGATGTCATCATTGCATTCTTTGGATTCGACGAATCTTTTCAAGGAAAGGGAGGGTTAGAAAATTATAAAGCAGAGTTGGATGCATTTATTAAACATACACTTAAGCAAAAGTACAACGGGGTATCAGCTCCTCAGTTGGCGGTAGTTTCACCCATTGCATTTGAAGATCTTTCAAGCAAATTTGATTTACCCAATGGTAAAGTAGAAAACAAAAATCTTGCGCTTTACACTGCTGCAATGAAAGAAGTGACCGCAAAAAATAAGGTTCATTTTTTAGATGTCTTTACTCCCACTAGTCAGTGGTTTAAAAATGCTACTCCCTCCTTTACTATTGATGGTTCTCAGTTAACAGAAGCTGGTTATGCTAAGTTTGCCCCAATGCTAGCAGATGGAATTTTTGGAAAAAAAATTGCTAAAGCAGAACAGCATCGGGAATTGGTTCGCGCGGCAGTGTTAGAAAAAAATTGGATGTGGCACAATGATTATAAAATTCCTAATGGAGTTCATGTTTTTGGTCGCAGATACGATCCATTCGGTCCGGATAATTATCCTGCCGAAATTGTTAAAATTCGTGAAATGACTTTGATAAGAGATGAAGCCATCTGGCAAGCAGTGAAAGGAATAAAAATGGATCTAGCTGCAGCAGATAAAAAAACATCGCCATTGCCAGAGGTAAAAACAAATTATGCTACTAGTACTGGAAATGGAACCCTTAGCTATCTATACGGCAAGGAGGCATTGGATAAATTTACTGTACCTCCAGGCTATAAAATTGAACTGTTCGCCTCTGAATCTGAGTTTAACGATCTAGCCAATCCGGTGCAGATTTCCTTTGATAATAAAGGTCGTCTATGGGTAGCCGTTATGCCTACTTATCCTCATTGGAAGCCGGGCGATCCGAAGCCCAACGATAAATTAATTATTCTAGAAGATACTGATAAGGATGGCAAAGCAGATAAACAAACCACTTTTGCAGATGGATTGCAGCTTCCTCTTGGATTTGAGCTTGCTCCTGAAGGTGTGTATCTTTCTCAGGGCACCAACTTTTATCTCTTAAAAGACACCAACGGAGACGATAAGGCGGATTCCAAAGAAATTCTTTTAAGTGGTTTTGATGACCACGATACGCACCATGCTCACCATGCTTATACCACCGACCCATCGGGTGCTATTTATATGGGACAAGGAGTGTTTCTTGTGAATGATGTTGAAACATCTTATGGACCTGTGCGCGGCACCAACGGCGGATTTTTTAGGTATGATATCAATCGCAGAAAATTAGATCGCATTGCACAATTGTCTATTCCTAATCCTTGGGGTATTGCTTTTGATGAGTGGGGACAGGTTTTTTACGAAGAAACATCAGGACCGGATGTAACCTGGATGATTCCTGGAACTGTAAAACCAAGGTACGGTGAATATACACCCAAAGGGAAAAGTTTTATTGAGGAAAGTCAGCGAGTAAGACCAACCTCCGGACTTGAATTTGTATCTAGCCGCCATTTTCCTGATGACGTACAAGGTGATTTATTACTTAACAATACCATTGGATTTTTAGGGACTAAGCAACATGCTATTTCAGATGACGGCGCCGGTTATAAAAGTAAATTTCGTCAAGATTTAGTAAAATCTTCTGACATGAATTACCGTCCAGTTGATTTAGAATTTGCTCCTGATGGTTCGCTTTATATTGCTGATTGGCACAACGTGCTCATAGGTCATATGCAACACAATGCAAGAGATCCATTGCGTGATCATTCCCATGGAAGAATTTACAGAGTTACTTATCCTTCAAGACCATTGGTTGTTCCAGCTAAAGTAGCAGGAGCAAGCATCGATGAGTTATTGAATAATTTAAAACTTCCTGAATATAGAACTCGTTACCGTAGTCGCAGAGAAATAAGAGCGCACAAAGCTTCTGAAGTTCTTCCAGCACTTACAAAGTGGGTAGCTAATTTGGATAAAAAATCAGCTCAATATGAACATGATTTATTAGAAGGATTGTGGGTGACATGGGGAATTAATAAAGTAGATCAACCATTGCTTCGCCAGTTGCTTCATGCCAAAGATTTCAAGGTGAGAGCTGCGGCTGTGGAAGTACTTCGTTTTACTGGACATCAAGTAACCGACCAAGCAAAATTATTGATGGATGCTGCTAAAGATGAAAGTGAAAGAGTAAGATTGGAATCCATGGTGTCTGCCTCTTGGTTAGACAAAGACAAAGGACTGCCAATAGTATTAGAAGCAGGTAAAAAACCCATGGATTCATGGATGTTGAAACCTTATCAAGTATCAGTAGCTCATTTGAATGGACAGGGCATGGCAGAGAAAAAATCAGTGTTAGCTGCTACTCAACCGGGAGCAATTGACAATAAAATTTTAGCGGCTGGTAAAGCAATTTATTCTAGAGACGGCTATTGTTTAACCTGTCATCAGGCCGATGGTAAAGGGCTTGAAGCAGCAGGGTTTCCGCCAGTTGCCGGATCTAATTGGGTGCTAGGTAGTGATGAGAGAATTATTAAATTAGTGCTCAAAGGAATGTATGGACCAATTGAAGTGAACGGTAAAAAATACCCAGGGCAAGTGCCAATGACTCCTTTTGAAGGTATGTTGAAAGATGATGAAGTAGCAGCAGTAATTACTTATGTACGAAATTCATTTGGTAACAAAGCACCCGCTGTAACGGCAGATAAGGTGAAAGCAGTTCGAGCATCTATCAAAGGTAAAGTAGGTTTTTATACACCAGAGGACTTGCTTAAACAACATCCGTTTGGTAAATAATTTGTATTTTTTAAAATATTGTTTTTAGATTTAAATTTTACTTTATGAAAAAAATAATCAACCTGAAATACCTTTTATTACTATTACTTTCCCTTTATATGGGCATCGTTGGATTTGCACAAAAAGCAAAGAGGTCATCATCAAAAAAGCCACTCATTGTTTTTGTAACTGGCGACCATGAATACAGTGGTGAATCAACGCTTCCAAAAGTAGCTGCTGAGCTAGAGAAAAATTATGGCTTTCGCACCAAGTTTTTAAAAGCTTTTCCAGATCATAATTCCGAGGAAAATATTCCAGGATTAGAAGCGTTGAAAGAAGCGGATATTGCGGTATTTTTTCTTCGATGGAGAAGACTTCCAGCAGATCAAGTACAATTGATAGAAGACTATTTAAAAACTGCTAAGCCACTCATTGGATTTAGAACTACTACTCATTCATTTAATTATCCTAAAGGACATCCGCTTGAAAAATGGAATGCATTTGGTGAGATGGCTTTTAATTCTCCTCCTGGATGGGGTGGTAAGAATAATCATACCCATTATGGCCATAATTCTTCTACTGATGTAAGCATTGTTCCTGCACAGGCAAAAAATGTTTTACTAACTGGAGTGGATAATAATTTTCATGTTAGATCTTGGCTCTATCAGGTGTTACCTAATTTTCCTTCTAATGGCTCTACTGCTTTATTAATGGGACATTCAATCAAACCTGAGAACTCTAAAGCTTATGATAATCCAGTAGCATGGACAGGTATCAATAGTTATGGGGCAAAGTTTTTCTTCACCACAATGGGGCATCCTGAAGATTTTGATCAGGAATCTTTTCAGCATCTTGTTATTAATGCCTTTCATTTTGTGGCTGGTAAACCGATTCCTAAAAAGTGGGCGGGTAAAATGGATATTAATGTTCCGTATCGTGATTAATTTTCAAATTTACAAACATGAATAAAATAGGATTTAATACACTGGTTTGGTCCGCGGTAATGTCGGATGATCTTTTACCAATTATTGATCGATTAAAACAAATTGGTTATGATGGAGTAGAATGTTTTGTAGGTTCACCAGATGATAAAGCGTATCAGCGTTTTGGCAATCATGCACATAATATTGGATTGGAGACTACTGCAGTTTTTGTAGTTGGTAAAGATGAAAATCCTGTTAGTCCAGATGCTGCTATCAGAGCCAAAGGTTTAGATAGAATTAAGTGGGGCATAGATAGAGCGCATGATATGAAGGCAACCGTACTTTGCGGTCCCTTTCATTCAGCACACGGAGTTTTTGCTCAGCATCCTCCTTTAGAAGAAGAATATAAATGGTGCGGAGAAGTTTTACATGCAGCCGGAGATTATGCTGCTCAGGCTGGTATCACTCTTGCCCTTGAGGCATTGAATCGTTTTGAATGTTATTTGTGTAATACAGTAGAACAGTTGACAAAACTCATAAACACTGCTGCCCATCCAAATGTAAAAGCAATGTTTGATACCCATCATGCTAATATTGAAGAGAAAAAAAATCGGACTGCGATTCAAACAATCGCTCCAATATTGGCACACTTTCACATTAGCGAAAATGATCGAGGAACTCCCGGTGATGGACATGTGCAATGGGACGAAGTTTTTTCTTCTCTAGCAGAGGTGAAATATGATGGTTGGCTTACCATTGAGGCTTTCTCGAGAAATGACCCTGATTTTGCCAATGCTATTAATGTGTGGCGAGAATATTCAAAACCTTGGGATATGGCAATAAATGGACTGTCGTTTATTAAACAACAAGGCAAAGTACATGGACTTTAATTGAATGAAAAGAATTTAATCGATTGCTTATTTTTTAAATATTCACCCTAATTAAAAAAAACTATATGAATTCTACACAATTGAATACCGACCAATCATCTGATGATGAGAAAAGTAAAAAATTACTTTTTTGGGGATGTTTTATTGCATTAACAGCAACTGCATTTGGATTTGTTTTTCGTGCATTCATTATGGATCAATGGGGTAGAGAGTTTGATTTAAGTAAAACGCAACAAGGAGAAATATTTGGAGTTGGATTTTGGCCTTTTGGAATTAGCATTGTTTTTTTTAGTTTAATTATTGATAAAATTGGCTACAAGAAATCAATGATTTTTGCATTTGTCTGCCATCTTGTTTCGGTGGCGATCACCATTTTTGCAACTGGATATTGGATGCTTTATTTAGGCACGTTTTTATTTGCATTAGGAAATGGAGCAGTAGAAGCAGTGGTGAATCCAGTAGTAGCCACGATGTTTCCAAAAGAAAAAACTAAGTGGTTAAATATATTACATGCTGGCTGGCCTGCTGGAATGGTAGCAGGGGGTTTGTTAGGGATATTTATGATCAATCAACATTTCCCATGGCAATTAATTATCGGATTTGTATTGTTACCTGCAATTGTTTATGGTTGGATTATCGCAAAGAGATCCTTCCCAGTGAATGAGCGTGTGGAGGCAGGCGTTAGCTACCTAGAAATGTTAAAAGAAGTAGGTATTTTAGGCGCATTGATAATCGCTGCGCTTTGTTCATTTCAATTAGGTAGTCTTTTTCAATGGTCCTTCACCGTTAGTATTATCATCACGCTGGCCCTGACGGGTATATTTGGATATTTTGTTCGTTCTCTTGGGAGACCACTTTTTATTCTGCTGTTAGCGATCATGATTCCACTTGCCACCACTGAGTTAGGAACGGATAGTTGGATTACTGATTTGATGACACCCGCTATGATGGAAATGGGATTTCAAGGTGGATGGGTATTGATTTACACTTCTGTTATTATGTCTTTACTTCGTTTTTATGCGGGACCTATTGTACATAAACTTTCTCCTATCGGCTTATTGGTAGCTGGATCATTGGTTGCAGTAATCGGGTTGGTATTCCTTTCTTATTCTACAGGTTATTTAATAATTATTGCGGCTACTATTTATGCATTGGGTAAAACATTTTTCTGGCCTACCATGTTGGGAGTTGTATCAGAACAATTTCCAAAGGGAGGAGCTCTTGCAATTAATTTTACAGGCGCGGTGGGTATGATGGGTGTAGGGGTTATTGGTGCGGTTATTCTTGGATTTGTTCAGGATAAGCAACTCGATCAAAATCTTGCTACTTACGATCAAAAAAATAATACTACCCTTCATGCAAATTATTTAACTGAATCTAAAACAGGACTCTTTGGATCCTATCAAGCGGTAGACAGTAAAAAATTATCAACTGCCCCAGCAGAAGTAGTAAATCAAATTAGTGCTGTTCAAAATGATGCTAAAAAAAGCGCCCTTCGTACAGTAGCTATTTTTCCATCCTTCATGTTTTTATGCTATCTTTTAATATTATTTTATTTTAAATCTAAGGGAGGCTATCGACCTGTGGCAATTGCTAAGGAATAAAAAATTCATTCATTATTTTAATTTATAAAAAGAACAACATGCAAAAAAATAACTACCCTAAACTGCACAATGCAACATGGCCGGGTATTGTAGGCAAGGGGCCAGATTCTGAGCCACCTATTTCTTTTGATGATTTACTAAAATACACTGCTGATGCGGAAGTAGATGGCGTAAAATTTGACGGAATTGATATCGGACTTTTTGAGCCACATATTGATATCGACAGTTCGGATGATGGCATTAAAAAATTAGCCGATAAAGTATCTTCTCTTAATTTAAATATTGGAAGCTTAGTGGCTCCTATTTGGGGTGGCCCTGCAATGGGAAGTAAAGAAGATCGCGCGGTGTTTGTAGAGATGGTGCGTAAGTCTTGCCACTTTGGACAGAAGTTGCGTGAATATGGGGTACGTCCTAATGGTATCATCCGTATTGACTCAGCAAGTAAGCCAGAGGCTTGGGCTTTGGATCCAGTAAATAACACAAAGCTGATTGCTGAAACTTTTCGTGAGGCATGTGATGTGGCCGCATCTTATGGCGAACGCTTAGCTGCAGAAGGAGAGATTTGCTGGGGTGGAATGCATAGTTGGAAAGCAATGATTGATACTTTAGAAGCAGTCGATCGACCTAATATCGGTTTTCAAGCCGACATGGCGCATACACTTTTATACTTGCTTGGATACAATAGTCCCGAAGACAGAATATTACCTGCAGATTTTGATTGGAGCAGCCAAGAGTTGTTGGATGCTGGACTTAAAAAATTAACACATGCACTTCGCCCATTGACCATTGATTTTCACGTGGCCCAAAATGACGGAACGGTACATGGTACTGGCTCTCACGATAAAACGGGTCGTCATTGCCAAGCAAAAGATCCCAATGGTAAACTTGATATCGCAAAACATGCAGGTTTTTGGTTACGCGATGACAATGGTGCCTTAACAAAGGCATTCAAACATATTTGTTGGGATGGCTGTATGTTTCCAAATGCAGTGATGACAGAGCAACAAACCTGGAATGATATACTAGCAGCAATGATTAAAGTGAGAGATCAACATGGCTGGTATGAAGCTGAATAATAATTAACACTAATAAAATTGTAAGTCTTAATTTTTTAAAAATGGCAACAAAAAAAACACTCAACATTGGTTTAATCGGAGGTGGCTTTATGGGTCGAACTCATTCCAATGGATATCTTCGTATTGCTAATTTTTTTCCTGATTTAGCGTATACACCAGTACTTAAAGCAGTATGTTTTCGCAATGAAACAAAGTTAAAAGCCTTTGCAGAGCAGTGGGGCTATGAATCTATTGAAACAGATTGGAGAAAACTTATTGAACGTGATGATATTGATGCAGTTGATATTTGCACTCCCAATGATACGCATGCTGAGATTGCGATTGCAGCGGCAAAAGCAGGAAAAATGATCCTTTGTGAAAAACCACTTGCGCGTGATTTAGAAGAATCTACTGGCATGGTGGAGGCGATTGAAAAAGCAGGCGTAAAAAATACGGTTTGGTACAATTACCGAAGACTACCTGCAGTTACTTTAGCTAAACAAATTATTGATTCCGGAAAGTTGGGAAAGATATATCATTACAGAGCTAATTTTTTACAAGACTGGACGATCAATGAAAAACTTCCACAAGGGGGAGAGGGTTTGTGGAGAATGGATGCGGCAGTAGCGGGATCAGGTGTATTGGGAGATTTACTTTCTCATTGTATTGATACTGCTTTGTGGCTCAATGGAGGAATAAAAGATGTGAGTGCCATGACTGAAACATTTGTAAAAGAACGGATGCATCAATTGACCGGAAAAGTACAGGAAGTAACCATCGATGACGCCTGTTCTTTTCTTTGTCATTTTAATAATGGATCATTGGGTTTATTTGAATCTACTAGATATGCACGTGGTCACAAAGCTTTGTATACTTTTGAAATTAATGGAGCCAATGCTTCTATCCGGTGGGACTTACATGATTTAAACCGTTTAGAGTTTTTTGATAATGCAGATGAATCAAAACTCAAAGGATGGCGCTCCATTCACATTACCGATGGAGATCATCCCTATATGGATAAATGGTGGGTGCCAGGATTGGGCATTGGTTATGAACATTCTTTTGTTCACCAGGTTGCAGATTTTCTGAAAAGTATAGAAACTGGCGAACCTTGTTCACCTACTTTTAGAGAGGCGCTTGATACACAAAAAGTTTGTCAGGCAGTATCGGATTCTGCTAAATCAAGAAGCTGGAAAGATTGTAATATTTCTTAAAACTTTTCGAAAAAAACATACATTAACCACCTTCAAAAAAAAATTATGATACAAAAATTAAGTTATCGTTTAGCTCTTTTTATGTTGATAGCAGGAAATATATTTTCCTTGCATGCTCAAGATAAAAATAAGGCAAAAGGTTTTGTGAAAATATTTGATGGCAAAACAATGAAAGGATGGGAGGGTGATACTGTTTTTTGGAGAGTTGAAAATGGAAGTTTTGTTGGAGAAGTTACTGCAGCAAAACCACTAAAAACAAATACTTTTTTAATTTGGCGGGGTGGATTACCAACCAACTTTGAATTTATTGCTCAGTATCGCATCAGTCCAGAAGGAAATAGCGGTGTTCAATATCGCAGCGAAGAGCTACCTAATATTCGCTTTGCTTTAAAAGGTTATCAAGCTGATATTGATGGAGCAGATACTTATACTGGTCAGAATTATGAAGAGCGTGGTCGTGGATTTTTAGCAAAACGTGGTGAGATATCAGTTTTAAAATCTGATATGAAACCTACCATTACTGGTTCATTGGGCAATTCAGATTCTCTTAAGGCTAAGATTAAAAAGGGAGACTGGAATGAAATTCACATTGTTGTAAAAGACAATCATTTGAAGCATTATATCAATGGTGTTTTGATGAGTGAAGTTACAGATGAGGATGCAAAAAATAGAAAGTACAATGGCGTATTAGGATTACAAGTTCATGTAATGCCAAAAATGAAAGTAGAATATCGTAAAATTATGTTGAAGCAACTGTAGTGGTGAATGGACAATGTTGAATGGTCAATGAGCAATAGTGAATGGGCAATGGTCAATAACAGCCTTTAGAATTTTAAATATCTGATGGAGGTTCACCCAGAAATGTTGGAGTTAGATCAATGTTAAAATGAACGAATTAATTAAAAAAAATCCGCAGACATAGGAGGGAATTCACTGCATAAAAGAAGTAAAAATTTTATTAATCAAAAATCCCATCTTTTGTAAGATGGGATTTTTGATATTTTGGTTATTTTAATAATTCATTAAGCAACCGCTTTATTTACCAAAGAGGCAGCTTCGCTTAACTGAATAGCACTTTGTACTTTTAATCCACTTTCATCAATTAATTTCTTAGCTACATCCGCATTGGTTCCTTGTAATCGAACAATGATTGGAATTTCAATGTTTCCTATCGATTGATAAGCATCTATAACGCCTTGGGCTACACGATCGCAACGTACAATGCCCCCGAATATATTAATTAAAATTGCTTTCACTTTCGGGTCTTTTAATATGATGCGGAAACCAGCTTCTACTGTCTGAGCATTAGCGGTACCTCCAACATCCAAAAAGTTAGCTGGCTCACCACCACTTAATTTTATCATATCCATGGTAGCCATCGCAAGCCCAGCTCCATTTACCATACAACCTACATTGCCATCTAATTTTACAAAATTCAAATTGAATTTCCCAGCTTCTACTTCTGTAGGATCTTCTTCAGTTATATCGCGAAGGGATGCAATGTCTGGATGACGCATAATAGCATTGTCATCAATATTCATTTTGCAATCTACCGCAATGATCTTGTCGTCACTGGTTTTAAATAGAGGATTAATCTCTATCATACCGCAATCCAATTCCACATAGGCTTTGTATAAAATAGTTACAAATTTTACACAATTTTTAAATGCTTCTCCACTCAAACCAAGGTTGAAGGCTATTTTACGAGCCTGAAATCCTTGTAGTAATCCTCCAGGATGTATCCACTCTTTGAATATTTTTTCAGGGGTGTCATGTGCTACATCTTCAATATTCATACCACCTTCTGTGCTATACATCACTACATTTTGTCCTTTCGAACGGTCTAGTAATATGGATAGATAAAATTCTTTTACTGGACTGGCTCCATCATAATATACATCTTGAGCAACTAGCACTTTATTTACTATTTTGCCAGTAGGTCCTGTTTGAATGGTTACCAACGTACCCCCGATTAGATTCTGTGCAATTTCTTTAACAGCCTCTGCATTTTTGCCTACCGCTACTCCGCGTTGCTCTTTTCCGATAATGGTACCTTTTCCTCTTCCACCTGCATGAATTTGAGCTTTTACAACTGCAAATTTACTTCCATATTGTGAGTGAATTTGTCTGTACGCTTCTTCTGCTTCGGTAGCTGTATTACAGGCAATTCCTTCCTGCACTGGTACATTGTATTTTTTCAGTAGTTCTTTTGCTTGATATTCGTGAAGATTCATGTAAAAAAAGTTTTGGCGAAGATATGAAACTATGTGTCAAAATATTGACCATTGCATATTATAGGTTCTTCATTTTTGTTATTTTATATAATTAATATTATTAATACGAAACTAATTTCATTGTCTTCACTACCACATTGGGTAAATTAATAATACAGTGCATTCCTTTGCAGGTTTATTTTATCAATATTTTAATTCATCCTTGGGTATAGTTTAGTTTCTTTGCACTAAGTATTTCACAGTCAGAATAAGGTTTATTGGTTGTTTAAAATCTCAATCAGGTTTTTTAAAAATGAGTTTAAATTATTTATTTAAAATATATGGTTACTAAAATTGAAGCTGCAGTCCGTTTCATTCGGAGCATTTATTCACACCATCCATTGGTGGGTATTGTATTAGGCAGTGGTTTGGGAAGTTTTACTTCCCAGATGAAGGTGGAAAAAGAAATCGCTTACGGTGATATCCCACATTTTCCTGTAAGTACAGTAGAGGGTCATAGCGGAAAATTGATTTTTGGTGAGCTAGGAGGAAAAAAAGTGATTGCGATGGCTGGCCGCTTCCACTACTATGAAGGATACAGTGTTGAAGAGGTGGTATTCCCTATTCGGGTAATGAAATTTTTAGGTATTCAAACGCTGCTGCTGAGCAATGCCGCTGGAGGAATGAATGTTGATTTTGAAGTAGGGGATTTAATGGTCATTAAAGATCACATTAGTTTGTTTACTCCTAATCCGTTGGTAGGAAAGAATTCAGATGAATTGGGACCAAGATTTCCGGATATGAGTGAGCCTTACAGTAAGAAATTAATTACGGCTGCTAAATCAATTGCCAAAGAAAAAGGCATCGAATTAAAAGAAGGAGTCTATTGTGGTGTTACTGGCCCTACTTTCGAAACTCGTGCAGAATATAAGTTCTTACATATAATTGGAGCAGATGCAGTGGGGATGAGCACAGTTCAAGAAGTGATAGTAGCCGTGCACATGGGAATGACAGTATTTGCAATCAGCGTGATTACAGATTTAGGAATTCGGGAGGAAGAAAATATTATTACTCATGCAGAAGTGTTGGAAGCAGCAAGCAAAGCAGAGCCTAAATTAACCCACCTGTTCAAGGAATTAATTGCTCAATTGTAATTCATGTTTAAAATTGTAGCTACTTTATTTTTTTTGATGCTATTGCAAACAACCTTTGCACAAATCCCTAATGGCTTGGGAAGGGGAGTTTTTGGCGGAGGTATGGGTGGTAGTAATAATTCTTCTAACCGCAATGGAAGTAATTCCAAAGCTACTAAGGCAGGGGCTAGTGATACCAGTTCTAAAATTTCTGCCCTTGGATTTGAACATAGAGATGATGCAAAAGATTCTATCTCCATTGGTTTTAAATATTTAGATTCTATACGCAATAACAAACTAGATACTTCCATTAATGATTTTTACAATTATTTTATAGTACCTGCTGCTCAGCAATACTTAGGTAACAATGGTGCAGCAGGTTATTCATTAATTTTTGCACCCTTTCTAAAACCAGGCTGGGATGCGGGTTTTCACGCTTTTGATGCCTACCGGCTTTCATTAGAGAGTACTCGTTTTTTTAAAACTACCAAACCATTTACACAGATGGGTTATCAGCTTGCATCTGGAAAAGAGCAAATGATTAAGATTTTACACACGCAAAATCCTAAGCCCAATTTAAATTTCGGATTTGAATATCGCCTTATTTCTGCCCCCGGTTTTTTTGTAACTCAAAATACCAATCTTAACAATTATAGAATCTTTAGCAATTATCAGGGTAAGCGTAAGCGTTATGCTGCTTTTTTTACCTTGTTGGCAAATACATTTAAAGTCTCAGAAAATGGCGGAATGAAAAATGATAGTCTTCTTGATGACAAGGATTTCTCAAAGCGCTTTACCATTCCTGTTAATTTAGGAGGAGATGCTTCTCTTCAGCCCAATCCATTCAAATCATCTGTTAGCACAGGTAATATTTATAAAGAGGCTACTTTTTTTGTGAGACAAACTTATGATATAGGAATAAAAGATTCTGTTGCAGTCAATGATACTACCACTGAATATATATTTTATCCTAAGCTTCGTTTTCAACACAGCTTCACCTATAATTCCTATAGCTACCAATTTAAAGATATTGTAGCCGATTCATCCATTTATCAAAAATGGTACGATACTACTTTAAAGAAGCAAAAAGATACTTTGATGGTGATGGATCAGTGGAAAGTAGTAACCAATGACTTTTCTTTGATTCAATTTCCGGATACAAAAAATGCTGCTCAGTTTTTATTAGCAGGTGCTAGGCTTGAAAATTTGAGAGGTGATTTTGCTAACGGCAGTAAAAATTTTTACAATATTGTATTACATGGTGAATATCGAAATAAAACTCGAAATAGATTGTGGGATATCCTTGCCAAGGGAGAATTTTATTTAAATGGCATTAATAGTGGCGACTACTCAGCTTTCGCAACGCTTAGCAGAACGCTCAATAAAAAGTTAGGAAGTGTTCGACTTCTTTTTAATAATGTTAATAGAAGTCCCTCATTTATTTACACTGGGTATTCATCCTTTAATTTTGGCAATGCGGGAGATTATAAAAAAGAAAATATTACCGTACTAAGGGCTTCAGCTGAAAATCCTTTTTTCAATATTTCTTTTACAAATTATTTATTGACCAATTATCTCTATTTCACAGATTATTACCACACTGCTCAATACAGTCGATTGATTAATTTGGTGCAAGCAAGCCTGTCAAAAAAGATAGCACTCAGCAAAAGATGGAATTGGTATACTGAACTTACTTTACAGCAAACCGATGGAGCAGCTCCTATCAAAGTCCCTTTTGTATTTACTAGAAATCGATTGGCTTATGAAGGGGTATTCTTTAAAAATCTAAATTTAAGTGCAGGGGTTGATTTTCGTTATTATACTTCTTATAATGCTTATAATTACTCGCCGATAATGGGAAAGTTTTTAGTGCAGGATTCTGTAACTATTAAAAATAGACCAGACATAAGCGGTTTTCTTCATTTTAGGATTAAATCATTCACAGCCTATCTTCGATTGGAAAATTTAAATGCGATTGACTTCTCTAATGGATTCGGTTTTACAAAAAATAATTTCGCAGCTCCACATTATGTTTATCAAGGTTTAATATTTCGTTTTGGAATTCTTTGGAATTTTGTAAATTAAATTCAGTTTTTTTCTGAATCAATTTATTTATTGGTTAATATTAGCTTGCAGGAATTATTTTAACTGAGTTGTTATCTCAAAAAATTTGATTAATAATTAATATCTTTAATTGAAATGAAAAAAATCATCCGTTGGATAGCTTCTTTATTTAAAAAAAAATGTTGTCAATGAAATTCTTGATTGTAATTATACTATCGTTTTCAAGTAGCCTATTTTTAAATGCGCAGGTTGCTATTGGAGAAATGGCGCCTGATTTTTCTTTGTTCAATCCAAAGAATTCTAAAGTAAGTCTTTCTTCTTTTCGTGGTAAAGTAGTAATGATTGATTTTTGGGCCAGCTGGTGTGGACCCTGCCGTGTAGCAAATCCTAGCGTGGAAAGAATTTATCAAAAGTATAAAGCAAAGGGCTTTGAAGTGTTAGGGATATCGATTGATAATAAAAAGAAAGCTTGGTTAAATGCGATAGCGCAAGATAAAATTCATTATCAGCAGCTCAATGATACCTTGGGTTGGTATTCTCCAGTAGCAGAAAAATACGGAATCAATCAAATACCTACTTCATTTTTATTGGACAAAGAGGGAAAAATTATAGCCATTGATTTAATGGGTTCTCAGCTAGAAATGAAAGTTAAGGAGCTGATAAAAAAATAATTAAAAAATTATTCACTTATTTCAATTAAATACCCAAGTACCGGTTTATTATTGACCAATACGGTTACTGGATAAGTATCTTCCATATCAAATTTATGGCTGAAGGAAAGATTGCCATCAGAAAAAGTAAAGTCTACCGTTTTTGTTTTCTTCTTTTTATTTTCACCCATTTCAAGAGATACAATATCGATTGTATTAATAGTATTGAGTTTAATATTAAAGGCTACAGGTTTACTGAGCTTTGTTTTAATAAAGCCATTTGCTGGCAAAAATTTACCTAGTTTAAATTCGTAAGCTGCACTTTTCACCAATGGTAAAGAAAAAAAAGTACTTGAGCTTCTTGTGCCTTCTCCTATTAACCATGCGCCATTGTCCGGGAAGTGCTGATAGTTAAAAATATTTTTTTCAGCAAAAAAATAATCCGCATTGAATGCTTTGGTAAACTTAGTCATTTTATCATCCGTATATCCGCTAGCCCATGTTGGGTCTACATAATACCAAGAATCTGGACTTTGCCCTAATTGAACTACCGCCCAAGTATGATTTAACTCGTCAGGTTTTTCAATAATTTGTTCGGTCGTAAATTTAGCATAGCCGTCTACAGTAAGGCAACGGATTTTTACTACACTACACATGTCTTGAAATAAAGCAGCGAAGCCAACAGCGGTTGCTTTTCTTAATTTTAATACCAGCTCAGTACTTGTCTTTTCGTTGTTGTTATTTTTACCTGCTTTTAAATCGTAGTTAATATTGTAAGCAATCCAGTCAAAAATTGCCCTTATCTTTTCCTTGGGATCAGCAAAGTTTTTGGTTACTAAATAACTAATCGTTCCCATGTTGAGCGTGTCTAATGAACCGAGTGATTTCACATAATTGTCAACCGTTGAAAAGTTATTTTGAGCAAACTGTGCTTCTGTTTGAATGCCAAAAGAAATTAGCAACATCGTAAGTAATAATGTATAAAAATATTTCATAAAATAATTTTAATTCATGAGTAAAGTACTAAGGTTAATTTTTATAAAATTACCCTTAATAAAAGTGCAAAACCATTGTCTTTTTTAGGATTGTCAAGAATGGTAACTACATGTAACCCCGCCGGAGTCCACACTTTAAAAATATCACCTTTTTTGTGTTTAGCAATTGCTTGATCAAGTTGTGGCATCATCGCACCGCGAATAAACCAACCAAGATCACCACCTCTTAAAGCTGAATAGTGATCAATGCTATAAGTACTTGCCATTGAGGGAAAGGAACTATTTCCAGACTTAATTCTTTTTATAATGTTACTTCCCAAAGAATCAGCAAATTTTTTACTAAAGGCAGATGTGTCAATAAGGATATGACTGACATGGTAAAAAGTATTGGGAACTTTTGCCAATACTTTTATTAAATAATTACCACTTTTAAATGGACCATATACTTTTCCAATTTTTCCATTGTAAGCAAGACTATCTGCGACACCCATAAAAGAGGAGGTACTCATTACCGTTACTGTATCAATGGTATATTTTTTCTTTAGTTTATATTTAACGTATCCGATTGGATCCTGAGTAGTATCTAGTTCTTTTTTAATCTGATTAATCGATTGGCTTTTGACAAGCAAAGTCATCATCAATAGTACGGTAAAAGAGAGAAGTTGTTTCAATGGAATTAATTTTTACAAATATACAATCAGTAGAGTGGAAATAATTGACTTGTGAAATTACTTACAGATAAGCCATTGCATTTCGTAATAATTCGTTAAATGTATTTTTCCATTACCCTGATTTTTTAAAAATTTATTTTTTAATCTCCAATTCGTTTTAACTCATTGGTCATTTGTATTGAAAATTGTTAAAATAATATGTAATTGCCCTTGATTTAGCTAATTTGCAGACTAATTAGATTTAGTAAACATTTATTTTAGGCTTACAATTAATTTCTATCACTACAGGGATTATTGCACTTATTTATCTGGTTCACTCTATCAATATATAATGCCCTTAGCTGGGTTGAATCAATCATTTATGTGTGGAATAGTTGGATATACAGGTTATAGAGAAGCTTACCCGGTAGTAATAAAGGGGCTCAAAAGACTAGAATATAGAGGTTACGACAGTACAGGGGTAGCCTTACTGAACGGCGGATTAAAAGTATATAAAAAGCAAGGCCGAGTAGCTGAACTCGAAGAATTTATAGTAGGCAAGGATTTACATTCCCATATTGGCATTGGTCATACAAGATGGGCCACTCATGGCGAACCCAGTGATAGAAATGCCCATCCTCATAAAAGTGCCAATGGGAAACTAGCCATGATTCACAATGGAATTATTGAAAACTTTGCGCCGATAAAAAAAGAACTACTTAATAAGGGATACAGTTTTACCAGTGACACCGATACCGAAGTGCTATTGAATTTTATTGAAGATATCAAAGTAAACAATGATTGCAATCTAGAAGAAGCGGTTAGAATCGCTCTAAAAAGAATTACAGGTGCCTATTGTATTTTACTCATTGATGAGTCTGATCCCGAAACAATCATTGCTGCAAGAAAAGGAAGTCCACTAGTAATTGGAGTTGGGAAGGGAGAACATTTTTTGGGTAGTGATGCTTCCCCTATGTTGGAGTATACAAAGGAAGTAGTGTATGTAAATGATTACGAACTCGCCATCGTGCGGCCCCATGAATTAATTCTAAAAAATTTAGGCAATGAAAAAATAACTCCTTTTGTAACCAAGTTGGATATGGAATTGGCCGCAATTGAAAAGGGTGGATATGATCACTTCATGCTAAAGGAAATATTTGAACAACCTAGTACTATCCATGATTGCTTACGGGGAAGGCTAGACGCTTCTGCAGGCACTATCACGATGAGTGGTATTGAACAAAATATGGAAGCATTTAAATCTGCTAGCCGTATCATTATTGTTGCTTGTGGTACCAGTTGGCATGCAGGTTTGGTAGCAGAATATATTATTGAGGAACTTTGTAGAATACCGGTGGAAGTGGAATATGCATCAGAATTCAGGTACAGAAATCCGGTGGTTAATAAAGGGGATATTATCATTGCTATTTCCCAAAGTGGAGAAACTGCAGATACGTTGGTAGCAATTGAAAGAGCTAAAGAACAAGGTGCTATCATTTTTGGAATTGTAAATGCCGTAGGGTCATCCATTGCAAGAATTAGCAATGGTGGTGCATACACACATTCAGGTCCAGAAATAGGAGTGGCTTCCACCAAGGCGTTTACTGGGCAGCTTGCCGTACTTACGATGATGGCATTAAAGATTGCCAAGGAAAAAGATACCATCACAGATGAAAGGTATACTCAACTATTATTTGAATTAGAAGCGGTACCAGAAAAGGTAGACGCCCTACTTAAAAATGCTGGAGATATTAAAGTAATTGCAGAGAAATATAAAGATGCTACCGATGCCTTATTTTTAGGAAGGGGCTATAATTTTCCCATTGCTTTGGAAGGTGCATTGAAACTAAAAGAAATTAGTTACATCCATGCAGAGGGTTACCCTGCCGCTGAAATGAAACATGGTCCCATTGCATTGGTTACCGATACTTTACCCGTAGTATTCGTTGCAACAAAAGATAGTTACCACGAAAAAATTGTAAGCAATATACAGGAAATTAAAGCTAGAAAAGGATTGGTTATTGCGTTTATCACAGAAGGTGATGAGGTGATTCCAGGATTAGCAAATGATGTATTTTTTGTTCCTCCAGCAGATGAAATCATTGCACCAATGCTAAGTTGCGTTCCATTGCAACTGCTATCTTATTATATCGGTATTGTAAGAGGTGTGGATGTGGACAAGCCGAGAAATTTGGCTAAAAGTGTGACGGTGGAATAAAAGAAACTAGTCATTTTTCTTACCCCTATTGGTTATCGAAAATTTCTAAAATAGAAAATGAGAAAGGAGTTTTTACTCCCGATGGTTATCCATTTTAACCTCCTCAGGTATTTTGTATTCATAAAAAAGGGAACTAGAAAAAAAGAAAGCCCCGAATTGGAAACAAATAAAAAAACTTTTTTTATTTGTAATTAAAGTGTTTTATGAAAGAAGGTAATTGTTGAACTCAACTTATTAATGGTGATTATTTAGTTCCAATTCTTAAGGAAGATTCTCTAACGAATAATTTAGTTTTAAGTACTTTTTCAATACTGCTCATATCATCGTCTACATTGTGTAAGGCTTCAATGAATAGCTTTGCAGCTAATTTACCTAACTCAAAGGAAGGCATTTCTACACTAGAAATAGTAGGGGAAACAAGGTTTAAAATTGGCTCATCATTAAAACCTACTAGTCCAATATCATGCGGCATATTGAGTCCCTTTTGTTTAATTGCCAACATTGCTCCAATGGCCAAGCGATCACTGATTGTAAAAATTGCATCAGGTTTTTTTTTCATGCTCAGTAATTCTTGAGTTGCAAAAAATGCATAGTCTTGATTAAAGTCGCAATGGAAAATTAGACTTTCATCAATTTTAATATTGTGTTTTCTTAAAGCGTTTAGGTATCCATCCATTCTCCTATTACTTATTTCCAAATTTTCTGGTCCAGCTAAAATGGCAATTTTTTTATAGCCTTGCTCAATTAAATGTTCGGTGGCTTGAAATCCGCCACCTTCATTGTCAATGCGCACACTCGGCACTTTTAATTCCGGAGTTACACGGTCAAACAGTACCATCGGAATATTTTTTTCTTGAATTTTTTTAAAATGTTCAAAAGTTTTTGTTTCACTAGATACGGATATTATAAGTCCGTCTACTAAGCTATCTAATAATCTGCGGGTGTTTAAAATTTCTCTACCATAGGATTCATTCGACTGACAGATCATGACTGTATATCCAGATTCCAAAGCAATTTCGTCAATACCTCTTACCATCATAGACAATACGTAATCAAGATTGGGAACCAATACACCTATTGTGTGCGTTTGTTTATTTCTTAAACTTAAGGCAAGCTGATTAGGCTGATAGTTGAACTCTTCTACTAAGGCAAGGATAGATTTTTTTGTTTCTGGTTTTACATCTGGTGAGTTTCTTATTGCACGAGACACAGTTGATATGGATACGTTTAATCTCTGGGCAATATCTTTTAGGGTAGGAGTATTTACCATAATAAAAAATTTATGTTATTATCATTTGATTAATTTTTATAAATATGCAATATTACCGATAACGTTACCGATAACGTTATCGGTTAAAATATTTAAATACTTATTACCAAATCGTTTTTTTTATTAGAAATATTCTATCAAATACAGGAAAATATTCGAATTATACTATCGTTGAATAAATAAGTAGAAGACCATTTAAATATATTTTGCAATTATATAGACGATTTGCTTCCAAATTAAAGCCTTTTAAATATTTATTCGAAAATATAATTGGTCTAATAACGATTGTAAATTTTACTAAAATTCTTTAAGAGATGAAGGGAAAAATTGCTTTTACAAAACTATTCAGAAATCACGGTGGTGGAATTTAGAGAGGAGTTGAAAAAAAATGGGCAGCACATTTTAACCAAAATTTTGGAGCACCGCAAAATATGTGGTGAGCAAGGCTAAGTTCAGTTTGCGGAGGGAGGGACCTAGCAGGGTACAAGGGATTGCAGGAGAAATAAAAAAAATTAAAACATACATAAAAAACAACAAAAAAGTTATGAGTACAGTTGAAAAAGGGACCAGATTTATTGAAGACGCTGATCTGGCATGGGAAGAAGTTGCAGAGGGGGTAACGCGAAAAATCATGGCATTCAATGATGACCTGATGGTGGTAAAAGTAAAGTTTGAAACAGGCTCCATCGGTACGCTGCACCAACATTACCATTCACAGATATCTCACGTTCAGGGTGGTTTGTTTGAGGTGGAGATTGGAGACGAAAAAAAGATGCTCAAGGATGGCGATGCATTTTACGCTAGTCCCAATGTGGTTCATGGGGTGGTATGTATGGAAGCCGGTATGCTGGTAGACGTGTTTAACCCGATGCGGGAAGACTTTGTAAAATAGATTTCGGCAATTGCTATGCCGAAATCCACCCATAAGAAGTTGTAAAAAATGCTATTAAAAAACTAACGATTAAATGCCAATTATTATGAAAAACTTACTGAATAAATTCATGATGCCGACCAAATTATTTGCTGCAATCTTTTCATTGTTTGCTTTGTTGATGGTGGGTGGTAATATCTGGGGGCAGACAGTGCAAACTTTTACTGCAAATGGTACATGGACCTGCCCAACAGGGGTAACTTCTATTCAGGTGGAAGCCTGGAGTGGTGGTGGTGGTGGTGCAGGAGCCAGTAGCTCTTCCAATTTGTATTCAGGTGGTGGTGGCGCTGGAGGGAACTACGCAAAACAAACTGCAGTTCCGGTGGTCCCTGGTCAAGTCTATACTGTGACCATTGGTGCAGGAGGAACTGCAGGAGGAACTAATTCTAGTGCCGGTTTTGGAGGAAATGGAGGAACTACATCTTTTATTTCCGTAACGCCTACTACTTTGTTATCTGTAACTGGTGGATCCGGTGGAAACAGTAGCGGAGCTGCTTATAAAACAGGTTTTGGAGGAAAAAATGGAGGTGCTTTAGTAAATATTGCTCCGCCAGCAACTGTGGGTGCAGGGTATACTGTTGCCCCTACTGTGGTAATTGGAACTCCTTGGGCAGCATCTACTGCTTATACCTCGAATCAACAGCTTAGCAGCGGTGGTAATTTGTATACCGTGACTACTGCCGGTACTACAGGAGCTTCTGCGCCTACGCATACTACTGGAACTGTAAATGATGGAACAGCAGTCCTTGCTTATGCGGGAGTGGCCGCAACTGCTACAGCTTCTATAGGGTCAGGTGCTGCTCCTATTTCATACATTGCTATTTCCAATGCGGGTAGTGGATATTTGACTGCTCCTGTTGTAGCATTAACGGGAGGTACCTTCACAACACAATGTTCATCTACTGCTGTTGTTACTTTCAATCCATTTGATATAGTTAATAGTGGATCAGCAGGTTCTTTAACGTATTATCTTGGCGGTAATGGTGGTGGAGGTGCTGCTTATACTCCATCTTCTACTTCTAATGCCAGTGGTGGTGGTGGTGGTTCTGCAGGAACTGCCAGTAATGGAAATAACGGAACTACTGGAACTGCTGGTGGTGGTGCTGCCGTTACAGGTGGTGGAGCCGGCGCTGCTGGTTTAGCTGGTGGTGGAGTTGCTGCTTCTAATGGTATTAATGCCTCAGGAATAGGTGGTGGTGGTGGTGGTGCTACAGGTGCTTCAAAAACAGGCGGACTAGGAGCCCCAGGCCAGTTAATAATAACCTACACGCCTCCCGCTATCCCAACAATCACGTTGAGTACAGCAAGTATAAACGGTTTTAGCGCTAAAACAACCGAGGCTTCTGCTTCAAAAACATTTACCGTAGCAGGTACATTTCTAACCAATGACATTACCCTAACTGCCAATTCGGATTTTGAATTGTCAATTGACAATACCTCTTTCACTTCTCCAATTGAAATTTTAAAGTCAGTAGGCAGTGCAACCATTTCCCCCACCACTATTTATGTTCGGATGAAATCGGGGGTTGTTGCAGGCGTATATAGCCCAACATCTGCAGTAACAGCTTCTACTCGAGGTGCTACTAATAGAACCATTACCTGCAGCGGTTTTGTTGCTACTCCTTATTATTACAAGGGCAATGGCTCATTATCAACAGCCAGCAACTGGGCTACTAGTTCGGGCACCGAAGCGCAAAATTTTTCAAGTGATTACCAACTTTTTGTAATAAAAAATACAGCGGCGGTATCTACAGATGCTCAGTGGACAGTGAGTGGTACAGAGTCTAAGATTATTGTTGGTGATCCTTTTTCGCCTGGGGTAACTCTGACAGTGGATAGTATTGCTGGAACATACTATGGAGTTAATGGAACGGTTGATTTAGCCGCGGCATCAAGCGGATCCAATAAGATAGTAACAAAAATTAAACTTCAGTCTTTAGCTGCTTCTGCTTGGGCGGCAAGTGCTACTTATACATTAAATCAACAAATATTTTATTTAGGAAATTTATATATTGTAACTACAGCAGGCACTTCGGGTACAGCCGCTCCAATACATACGACCGGGGCAGTTGCTGCTTCAAGTGGCACAGCTACACTTACTTATTCTGCTCCTTATACAGGAACAATAACATTTGGCTCATTGCACAGTAGCTCAGAAGTGAATTTTCAGGCATCTGCCGGAAGCTGGGGTGGAAATGCAAGTTTCGGCAAAGTCATTTTTGGAAATAATAGCTCTTCCACTTTAATTGTTCCAATGGTAATTCAAACATCTTTGAACTTGGAATCAGGATCAACCATAACAGTTAATAGTACCTCTTACCTATATTTCAATACAGGTGCTACGGCAACAATTGCAGGAAAATTAAGTACAAGCAGAGCTACAGGAATGTTCGCCTTCAGTATAGCTAGTCCAAATACCACCAATCAAGCATTGCAATTTCAAGGCGCAGAAATTGCAGGCACAAGTCTTATTTTGACAGGAAGTACCATTGAATATTCAAGAGGTGCTAGTGCTACAATACAGATTATAACTCCAAGAACGGACTATAGTAGTTTAGTCATTTCTGATGGAACATCTGCAGGTACAAACCTAAAATCCATTTTAGGGCCGGTAACTGTTTCAGATACTTTATTGCTGAGTAATACTATGGGAAAAAATTCCATTGTGGGAGCCGGCAATATTACCTTAGCCAATGGAGCTACTATAGTGCGTAAAGCGGGCAATTTAGATGCAGCTCCTATTATTGCAAACGGTTCTGCTGTCAATGTTATTTATAATGGGTCAACAGCCATTACCTCAGGTTTTGAAATTCCAACGGATGCCGCAAAATTAAACAGTCTGGCTGTTAATAATGCTGCCGGGGTATCATTGGGTGCCACCGCTTGGACGGCAAATGCTACCTACACTTTAAATCAACAAGTGTTTAGTTTAGGAAATTTATATTCTGTGACAGAGGCAGGTACTTCGGGTACTGCTGCTCCAACACATACCGTAGGGGCTATTAATGCCACTGGTGGTTCAGCTGAACTTACTTTTTCTACTCAATGTGCACCTGCGGCTTGGTCAGCGGGTGCAACTTATAATTTAAACCAACTTGTATTTAATGGTTCAAATTTATACTTTGTGAATTCGGCAGGTACTTCGGGTACTACTGCTCCAACCCATACAACAGGCTCTGTTACTGCTACTGGTGGTACAGCTAAACTTACTTATTTATCTACTTACTCGGGTCAAAATACAGTGTTAGGTCCAGTATCTTGGACAGCCAATACCACCTATACTATCAATCAACCAGTATTTTATGGAGGAAATTTGTACACTGCGAATGTAGCAGGTACTTCAGGTACTTCGGAACCTGTTCATACCTCAGGTGTTGTGGCTGCTACTAGTGGTACCGCATCACTTACCTATGTTGCTCCCTACACAGGTACCACCATCAACGGAACGCTAACACTAACCAGCGGCAAACTAACATTGCCAACTTCTGGCATTTTACGAATTGCATCTGGAAATGCAATTGTAGGCGGCAGTTCAACCAATTATATTGTTGCAGACCCAAGCGCTGTGGTAAGGATGGATGCAATTGCTAGCGCCAGGATGTTACCTATTGGCAATACAACTAAATATTTACCTATTACCATTACGCCTGCAAGTACAGAGGCTTTAAATATCAAAGTTTTTGAAGGAATTACTGCCAGTGGAACTTTTACAGGAACAGCTGCCGCTCAAAAAACATCTTTGGTCGATGCCGTTTGGAATATCAGCCAGGTGGGTGCAGCTGCTGCTACCAATAGTACAGTAAAAGTAGAATGGCCAGCTTTATTGGAAGGCGCTGATTACACTTCCGCTGCTGCTGCTGATTTGGGCTTGATTTCCAATAGCGGAGGCGGATGGAGCATTCCGAGTGGTTCGGTTGACAAAACCAATCGCAGCGCTACGGCTACCGTTACCAGTTTTGGTTCATTTAGCGCGGGTAGAAACCCGATGTTGTTTGCCCAGCCTGCAACCAAAACCTACGGGGATGCTGATTTCTCCGCAGGCGTAACTAGCTTAAATACAACCAGTGCAATTACCTATGTTAGCAATAACCTAACGGTAGCAACTATCGATGCCGTTGGCAGTATTCATATTGTGGGAGCCGGCACGGCTACCATCACTGCTTCACAGATTACCGATGGGGTATATGCTGCAGTTAGCATTTCAAGAACCCTTACGGTAGACAAGGCAGCCTTAACTATAACGGCAGACGACCAGCAGAAATTTTTGTTAGCCGTTAACCCTCCGCTTACGGCAACCTATACTGGTTTTAAATTTGGTGAAACGGAAGCTGTTTTGTTGACACCGTTGGTATTAACC
>Ga0164294_10000851_pt1 | contig 29040 bp, 25 predicted proteins | sample GEODES005metaG_FD_111479 | JGI IMG/M metagenome (GOLD analysis project Ga0164294, IMG submission 111479) | Oligotrophic lake water microbial communities from Sparkling Lake, Wisconsin, USA - GEODES005 metaG | ecosystem: Environmental > Aquatic > Freshwater > Lake | place: USA: Sparkling Lake...
GAGCCCTCGGGCCAGACCACGAGATCGGCGCCCTGGCGGGCGATCTTGCGGGTCAGCACCATCCAGTCCTGCAGACCCTCGATGATGCTGGCGGCGAGCCGCTCCTCCATCGTCACGTTCTGCTGGAGCTGGCTCACCTTCAAGACGGGGGCGCTCGCGGCTTCGCTGCGCAGGGCGTCGAGGCGGTAGAATCCAAAGCCGAGGTTGCAGAGCCACAGGGCCGCCACGCCGCCCAGGGCGCCCAGGGGCAGGGGGCGCCCCTCTTTGCGGCGGTACATCGCCTCGGCCAGCACGCAGTTGACGAGGATGAGCAGGTAGCTGATGCCGGTGACGCCGAAGAGGCTGGCCCCCTGCCAGATCGGCAGGGTCTGGTACTGGCCCACGCCCATATAGTAGGGGAAGAGCGCCGGCGAGAGCTGCTCCACCGCCACCTGCACCGCCGGGGTGAGGAAGACCCAGAGCAGGCCAAAGCGCTCGCGCAGCCAGTGCACCGAGCCGAAGACCAGCGCGTAGGGCAGCGCAAAGGCGGTGGCGAAGATCATGTGGATCACCAGCGCCGCCACCCAGGGCAGGTTGCTGAAGACCACGATGGTCTCGATCAGCCAGCCAAAGAGCAGGAAGACCGCGATCCAGCCGGTGGCATAGCTGAGCCAGGCGTTTGCCCGGTGCTCTCCGGGCCGCAGGGCCCAGAAGAGGCCGATGAAGCTGAACCACTCCAGCCAGTGCTGGCCGATCGGCGGCGACACCACACAGAGGATGGCGCCCGACGCGAGGGCGGCGACGAGGCGAAGGATCATGGCTGCTGCTCCCAGGGGGCCTGGCCCCGCCTAATCCATCGGCGGGGCCAGCGCGGGCTCCGCCTTAGGGGACCGCCAGCTCCAGGGCCACACCGCCCACCGAGGTGGTGCCGGTCGGGAAGCGGCCGTTCTCATCTTCACCCGCCACCGAGACCGGATCACCCACCTCGTTCACGAAGCCGTCGGCGTCGGTGTCGGCGTAGGCCCAGAGGTAGACGATCGTGTCGGCCGGCACCACCAGGGCGAAGTCCTTGCTGGTCTGCCCGGTGATGTCGGACCACTCGAAGGTGTCGATGTCGTACACATTCGAGGTCTCGGTGATGTTGAGGTCGGTGTTGGGGCGGTACTTGAGCGCCGCCACATAGACCGTCGAGCCGGGGGGCAGATCGTCGAAGGTGCCGCCCATCATCGAGACCGTGCCAGCAATCTGGATGAAGGGCACGATGGAGAGGCCAGGGCCGTCGCCCAGGGGGATCTGAACGTCGTAGTCGAGCAGGTCGGTGTAGCCGACGTTGATCGGGTTGCCGTCGACGTCAGGCTCGGAGATGTAGGCGCCCCAGTGGTCGGCCGGCGAGAACATGGAGTCCATGTCGGAGTCCCAGGCGCCGAGGAGCTGCATGTCGCCGTAGGCGGCGCAGGAGGGCAGCTCGTAGACGCCGGTGGCGCCGCCGCCATCCTCGGTGAGCGTGGTGGTGACGCTCTCGTAGGGGCCCTGGCCGGCGGTGTCGGCCAGCATCACGGCCACGTCGCCGTTGTCGTAGGTGAGCGTGAGGATGACGTCACCGGTGATCGAGATCTCGTCGCAGCTCTCGCCGCCGCCACCACCGCCATCGCCCGACCCCGGTGCCGGCGCCAGGATGGTGATGTCGACCTCGGTGAGGACGCCGCCGTCGGTGAGGGGCAGCTCCATCGGGTAGATGCCGCGGGGCTCATCGGTGCCCACGATGCTGTCGAGGTTCTCGTCGAGGGTGGCGTAGACGTAGACGCTGGTGTCGGGCGGCGCCACGGCGTCGAGCTGGTAGGGGTTGGGCCCGGTGGTGGCGTCCACGATGGCGTCGGTCGCCACGTAGCTCTGGGCGCCCGACGAGCCGGTGTAGTAGGCGCCGACGAAGATCTTCTCCCAGGGGAAGACGCCGCCGGTGGCGTCCTCGTAGGAGATGTACTGCCGTGCCCCGTTCTCATCCAAGGTGTAGAGCTCGACGGTCACCGAGCCGCTGATCGTCGAGTAGATGTCGACATCGGCGTCGGCGTCTGCATCGGCGTCCGAATCGGCGTCGGCATCGGCGTCGGCGTCGGACTCCTCGAAATTGGCGGTGTCGTCGACGCCCTTGTCGGAGCAGCCGATGCCGATCGCGAGCAGGAGAGAGAGCAGGGAGAGGGGGCTACGGGTCATGGGCGCTCCAGGAGCGAGGGCTCGTCAGGGCTTAGAAGTCAGGCGTGGCAATCTGCAGGCTGACGCCACCCGCCGAGGTGGTGCCAGTGGGGTAACGGCCATTCTCATCTTCGCCACCCGAGCCGATCGGGTCGCCGACTTCGTTCACGAGGCCATCGGCGTCGGTGTCGGCGTAGGCCCAGAGGTAGACGATGGTGCTGGCCGGCACCACCAGGGCGAAGTCCTTGCTGGTCTGACCGGTGATGTCCGACCACTCAAAGGTGTCGATGTCGTAGACGTTGGACGTCTCGACGATGTTGAGATCGGTGTTGGGCCGGTACTTGAGGGCGGCGACGTAGACGGTGGAGCCCGGGGGCAGGTCGTCGAAGGTGCCGCCCTCCATGCCCACGGTGCCGGCGATCTGCACGAAGGGCACCACGGAGAGGCCGGGGCCATCGCCCAGGGGGATCTGTACGTCGTAGCCGGTGAGATCGGTGTAGCCGATGTTGATCGGGTTGCCGTCGACGTCGGGCTCGGAGATGTAGGCGCCCCAGTGGTCGGCCGGCGAGTACATGGTGTCGCCGTCGGAGTCCCAGCAGCCGAGGAGCTGCATGTCGCCGTAGGCGGCGCAGGACTGCAGGGAGTAGGTGCCGGTGGCGCCGCCGCCATCTTCTTCGGCCGTGGTGATGGTGGAGTGGTAGGGGCCCTGGCCGCTGGTGTCGGCCGTCATCACGGCGATGCCGCCGTCGGCGTAGCCGACCGTGATGATGACATCGCCGCTGATGCCCACCGTGTCGCAGCTCCCGCCCCCGCCGCCGCCCGGCAGGGGCGAGAGGATGGTGATGTCGATGTCGGTGATGGTCTGGCCGTCGGCCAGCGGGATCTCGATCGGGTAGACGCCCCGCGGCTCGGAGGTGCCCACCACCGAGTCGGCGTAGTAGTCGAGCGAGGCGTAGACATAGACGCTGGTGTCTTCGTCGTGGGTGTAGTTGACCTCATAGGCGTTGGGGCCGGTGGTGGCCCCCTCGATCACATCGGTGCCGACGTAGTGATCGGCGCCGCTCGGGCCGACAAAGTAGGCGCCGACGAAGATCTTGTCCCAGGGGAAGGCGCCGCCGGTGCCCTCTTCGTAGGAGATGTACTGCCGGGCGCCGTTCTCGTCGGTGGTGTACAACTCGACGGTCACCGAGCCGGAGATGGTGCCGCTGATCATCTCCTCGACGGTGGAGGTGTCGACGCCGTCTCCGCCGCCCGCGTCGTCTCCGCCGCCGCCGTCGGCGCCGTCGGTGGTGAGACCGCCGGTGTCATCGCCCTTGGGAACGCACTCGGCGCCAAGGAGGAGGGGGCTCGCGAGGAGGGCCAGGAGGAGGGTCGAGCGGGCTTGCATGGGGCTCCGGGGAGCGAGCCGCTGCGCTGTGGTGTGCGCCTGCGCGGTGCAACTCGCTGGAGCAAGGCTACCACGAGGCGACGAGTTTTGACGAAGCTCGTGCAAGCAAATTTCACAAAGCGGGAGTCGGCTGTCCGTGCCTGTACTCTCGGCTCAACCCACTGTGAAGCGTGTTGCGGAGTGCTCAGTTCTTTGTTGAGACGATTACAAACTCAACACGGCGATTCTGCGCGCGGGCCTCTTCGGAGCTGTTGGGCACCAGCGGGTACATCTCGCCGAAGCCGCGCGCGTCGAGCCGGGCGACGTCGACCCCCCGGGCGACCAGCGCGTCGCGAACAGAGCGGGCGCGGGCGTCGGAGAGCTTGAGGTTGCCCGCGTCGTTGCCGACGTCGTCGGTGTGGCCTTCGATGCGGATCTTGGTGAGCTCGGGGTGGGCCACGATCACCGCGGCCAGCTCGTCGATCAGGCTGTTGCTGCGCTCTTGAATGGTGGCCTTGCCGGTGTCGAAGAAGATCACCTCGGTGATCTGGATGCGATCCTTGCCCACCTGCACGCGGCCCTCGTCGGGGCAGCCGTCCTCGTCGCGATCCTGATCGTAGTCCTCGGCGTCGTAGGGGCAGCGGTCGATGTCGTCGGTGTAGCGGTCGCCGTCGGTGTCTTTGGGCTTGTCGGCGTCGGGGCAGCCGTCGGTGTCCTGGACGCCGTTGTAGCTCTCGGGATCGAAGGGGCAGCGATCGTCATTGTCGAGGATCTGGTCGCTGTCGTTGTCATTGTCGGCGCAGCCGTCGGTGTCGCGGTAGCCGTCGTTGTCTTCGGGATCGTCGGGGCAGGCGTCCTTGACGTCGGGGATGGTGTCGGCGTCGTTGTCGGGGTCGGGGCAGCCGTCGGCGTCCTTGAACTTGTCCTTGTCTTCGGGCTCCTTGATGCAGCGATCCAGGCCGTCGGAGACGCCGTCGTCATCGGCATCGCGGGCGTTGGGATCGAAGTTGGGGGCCACCGAGACGCCGGCCGCCACCCGCCAGTCGGGGGCGCCGACGCCAGGCAGCAGGCCGCCGCCGCCGGCGAGGCGCACCGACACGAGCTCTCCGGCGAAGAAGCGGGCGCCGGCCAGCAGCTCGGCGGGGTTCTGGGCGAGGTCAGGGCCGCCGACGGTGCCGTGGACCTCGGCCAGCAGCTCTACGGGCGGGGCGGGGTGCAGGGCGAAGGCGGCGCCGTAAATCAGCGAGTTTCCGAGGCGCAGGTCGCGGATTCGCGCGGTGGGGCGCACCTCGTAGCCGAGGGTGGCGGCGGCGCGGCGGGTGTACTCGCGGCTGCGCACGGGCTTGTTGGCCCGCTCCAGCACCAGTTGGGGCGCCACGCCGAGCCCGCCGTCGCCGGCGAAGGCGCCGTCGGCGCCGGTGGGCACACGCACCGGGAGCTGGATGGCGAGGCCGACGGGGGCGTCGTCGTCGTGGAGTGCGATGGCCTTAGGCGTGATGCGCAGGTCGCCGAGCCCGCCGCCGAGCGCGGTGCCGGCCGCCTCGGCGTTGGTGAGGGCCTCGGCGCGCAGGCCGTCTTGGTAGGCCACCAGCGGCAGGTCGAGCACGAGGCTGGTCCAGCGGGTGAAGCCCATGCCCACCTGCACATTCATGCCCAGGCGGTCGTCGACGAGGCCGTCGCCCTCATCGCCGCTGGCGTTGGCCGGGTCGGCGGCCACGCGCTCGCCGTCGACCTCGATCACCAGGGGGTCGGTGGCGTAGTGGGTCCACAGGGAGAGGCCCAACTGCAGGTGCCCCAGCGTGCTGGCCGAGGGCACGGCGAAGTAGCCCTCGGTGTCGGCGGAGGGGCGGAACAGCTCGATGTCGCGGTCGACGGCGGCGTCCTGGGCCTGGGCGGCGGCACAGAGGAGGGCGAGGAGGCTCCACATCAGGCGTTGTCCTTGCGGCGGCGCAGCAGGGCGAGGAGGGCCGTGGCCAGGGCGCCGAGGCCGCCGGCGCCGGGCGAGGTGGCGCAGAGCAGGCCGCCGCCGCTCACCGAGGCGAAGAGGGCGGGGTCGAGGCAGCCGTCGTCGGGCATCCCGTCGCAGTCATTGTCGAGGCGATCGCCGCAGACCTCGGCAGCGCCGGGGTTCTGGCTGGCGGCGGCCGGGTCGTCGGCGCTGTCGAAGCAGTCGCCTTCGGCCTCGGTGTAGCCGTCGTTGTCGCGGTCGAGGTAGGGGTCGTCGACCACGCCGTTGCAGTCGTTGTCGAGGCCGTCAGGGATGCCGCCCTGATCGGGGTCTCCCTCGACCTGCCCGGGGTTCACGTCGCGGTTGACGTCGTCGCAGTCCTCGCCGGGCGCGCCGGTGCGCGGGTCGGCGCAGCAGTCCACGCCGTCCAGGCAGGCGCTGGGGGTGGCGTTGTAGCCGTCGTTGTCCTGGTCGCAGAGATCGATGCCGTCGCAGCTTTGGTCGACGGCGTCGTAGGCCACGTCGGCTTCGCAGGGCTGGATGTTGTCTTCGCTGTCGTCGCAGTCAAAGGCGAAGGCGCAGCTCCCTTCGACATAGTCGCCCGAGCGGAGGAGCTCGGCGGTGCAGACGACGGTGTCTTCGGCGTTGCAGTCCACCACAGCGCCGCTGTCGCAGGCGGTCCAGCCGTCGCCGTCGAGATCGAAGTCGTCGATGCAGCCGTCGCAGTCGTTGTCGACGCCGTCGGCGATCTCCTCCTCGCCGGGGCTCACCGCGCTGTCGGTGTCGTCGCAGTCGCCGCTGACCTCGGCGAAGCCGTCGCCGTCATCGTCGATGGCGCCGTCGTCGCGCACACCGTCGCAGTCGGCGTCGTCATCGGGCTCGCCATCGGGGCTGGTGTCGCCGTCGGTGGCGTCGGGGTTCACCGCGGGGTCGAGGTCGTTGCAGTCGCCGTTGGCCTCGGAGAAGCCGTCGCCGTCGGCGTCGCCGTTGGAGCCGTCGCAGATTCCGTTGGCGAGCCCCGGGGTGCCGTACCAGCTCTCGGCGCCGTACAGCGCCCGGCTCTGGCACCAGCTCTGGGGCAGGTCGTTGGCCCACTCCAGGCCGAGCATGTAGACGTTGAGCTGCTCGGAGTGCTGCTTGATGACGTCCCACGACGAGGAGGTCCAGGCAACCTGGTCGACCACGAGGCCTTCGTAGCTGATCTGCAGCTCGTCTTCGGTGTGGTCCATCGTCAACTTGGAGAAGTCGTAGACATAGGCGGGGGCGATGTTTCCGTTGCGATCGGGGTCATCGTCGACGCCGAGCAGCACATAGGCGCCGGGGCCCACCACGATGCTCTCGTCGATCTCGATGCCCTCGTCGTCGCTGCTGCCGTCGAGGCGCAGGCCGAAGAGGTCGATGTCGCGGTCGGTGTTGTTGTGCAGCTCGATCCACTCGCCGTAGTAGGCCGGCACCGTGTCGAGCTCGGCCATGAACTCGGTGATGGTGAGGTCGCCCGGCGCGGCGGGCGGCAGACCTGCGGCGGCCGCTGGGGCGCCCAATGCCAGCGCCAAGAGGGGTACAAAGGGCGTGACGGGGTGGTGTCTCATCCATGCTCCAAGGCCGCGGCCGCCGCTATCACGGGGCCCCACCCAGGGCACCGCGACAGAATGGCGACAATCGGCCGGCACTCAGCGCCCGAGGGCCTCCATCAAGGGGTAGCCGCGCCAGACGCCGTCGCCGGCCTTGATCGCCCACAGGGCGCTCATCGCGAGGCAGAGGAGGCTCATCACGCAGCCGGTGGCCACCCCAAAGATGAAGCCCACGAGGAGCTGGAAGAGGGCCGCCTGCAGGGCGTGGTAGGCGACGAAGCGCGAGCGCTGGCGCTGCAGGAGGTAGAGCAGGCCGGGGGCCACCACCGGGACGGCGAAGCAGAACAGGTGCGCCGCCATCGCCAGGGTGCGCTCGTCGGAGGAGGGCGCGTACCCCCAGCGTTGGTCGATCGACACCGCGGATCAGCCGATCGGATCGCCGTGGAAGGTCCAGCGGCCAGCGGCGAAGCGATCGCGGTGCTCCCGCCACCAGCGGCCCCAGGCGGCGAGGTGGGCGCGCTGCACCCGGTAGGGGCCCTCGGCGTCGAAGGGGTTGCGGGCGCCGGTGCTGATCACCAGCTCATCGTAGGTGGAGCGCCGCACGGTGGCGTCGTCGTGGTGCAGCCTCTCGATGAGGCCGCCCGGATCGAGGAGCTTGCCCATGCGGTAGCGCAGGCCGTCGCGGTAGCGGCCGCCGTGCTTCTCCCAGTGCTCGATCCAGCGGTTGCGGAGCAGGCTCTCCTCGGGGTTCTCGGTGTGGCCGGTGATCATCTCCAGGCTCGCGCTGGCGACGCGCACCCGGTTGGGATCGCGGCCGCCCAATGCGTCCAAGAGCCGCGGCACGGCGCGCGGATCGCCGAGGTAGCCGAGCCCCTGCAGGGCGCCGAAGCCGGCCGGCCCTTCGAGCTCGGCGGTGCGGTACAGCAGCAGGAGGTAGGCGGGGCCGCCGTAGCGACCGACGATCTCGCCGAGCGAGCGGCCGTTGCTGGGCCGGCGCTCGGCCAGGAACTGGGCCTGCATGTCCACGCCCTTCCACTCGCCGAGCAGCAGCAGCGCGGTGGAGAGCTCTTCGGCGAGCTCGGCCTCGTCGATGATGTCGAGGAGCACCTCGACGCTGTTGGGGTCGCCGATGCGGCCCAGGGCGGTGATCGCCGCCTTGCGCACCCGCTGGGGTTGGCGGCCTTGGAGGAGGGCTTGGAGGGCCGGCACGGCGGCCTCTTCGCGGCGCCAGCCGAGGACCTCGGCGGCGGCGGCGAGCCCGCTGGCGTCCATGCCGCTGGACAGCGCGTCGAGGAGGGCGCTCACGAGGGGGGCGTTGCCGCTCCGCGCGATGGCGCCGACCAGGGCGCGGCCGGCGGGGCCGCTGGGGCGCACCTCCAGCAGGTGGCGGAGGAGGATCTCGGCCGCCTCGTAGGAGCGGTGGGCGGCGAGGAGGTCCACCGCGGCGATGTAGCGGGTGAGGTTGGGGTCGGTGATGCGCTGGGCGGCGGTGTCCAGCGCCTTGGCGGCGACGTCCATCCAGGCGCCGAGCGTGTGCACCACGCCGACGTCACAGGCGGCGATGGACATGCGGTGGGCGCCGATGCGGCGCTCGGGGCGGTCGGCGTCGGCCCGGGCCAGGGGCGGGCGGGCGCGCTGGGCGTTGGCGCGGTCGCGGGCGTGGTCGGTGGTGCGGATGAGGTGCCACTCGACGCTGGCGCCCGGGTCTCCGAGGACCGCGTCGGCGGCGGCGACCCCGGCGGCGAGGTCGGCGGCCTTGAAGAGCTGGCGGGCCTGCTCGGCGGCGGCTGGGTGGCCGAGGCGGGCGAGGCGCAGGCGGGCCCAGGCTTCGCGCACGGGAAGGCCCTGGGCGGCGAAGCCCTCGGCGGCGCGCTGGTAGTCGTGGGCGGCCCGGCCGCTGTCTCCGGTGAGGGCGAAGAGGTCGCCGCGGCGCACCAGCACGCGCTCGCGCAGCTCGGCGTCGCTGCTGGCCTTCTCCATGGCCACCCGGTAGGCGGCCTCGGCGCCGGCGTGGTCGCCCTTTTGGATGGCCACGTCGCCAAGGCCGAGGGCGAGCAGGCCGAAGAGCTTGTCGCTGCGGGCCTTCTCACAGAGCGGCCTCGCCAGTTCGAGGCACTCGGTGGCGCGGTCGACCCGGTCGTGAACCCGGTGGCGCTCGGCGAGGAGCAGCAGGGCCTCGGCGCGCTCGCGCAGGTGGGGGTCGGCCGGGTCGCGGGGGCTGGGGCTGAGGCCTTCAATGCACTCGCTCAGGATCTCCTCGGCCCAGGGCTCCTGGCGCATCACGGCGAGGCGGCCCAGCTCCAGCAGGGCGCGGGCGGCCTCTCGGCCCGGGGCCTCGCGCAGCAGGCGCAGGTGGCGCTCGGCGTCGTCGTGCTGGCCGAGCTCCACCTCGAGGCGGGCGATGAGGAGCACCACGGCGCTGGGCAGCTTCTTGAAGGAGACGGCCCGGGCGCGATCGAGGGCGGCGGCCAGCCCCTCGCGGGCGCCGTGCCGATCGCCGCGCCGCAGGAGGACCCGAGCCAGCTCCACGCTGGCCAGCTCGACCAGCTCGGCCTCGCGGGCGTCGGTGACGTCGGTGACGCCTTCGTCGAGGAAGGCGCGCAGGTCGCGCTCAAGGGCCGGGTCGCCCGGCGGCGACATGCGGACGAGGGAGCGCACCAGCTCGGCGTCGGGCAGGCTGCGCAGGGGGATCGGGGCCGGGCAGCGCAGGCCGCGCAGGGCTCGGCCGAGGGCCTCGCGGGCCGCGGCGTCATCCACGCCCACCAGGGCGTCGCCCAGGCGCATCCAGGCCTCGATCAGGGCCGGCTCGGCCTCGGTGGCGCGGCGCAGCAGGGGCAGGGCCTTGTCGGGATCGCCGGCGGTGAGCGCCCGCTCGGCGGCCTGAAAGAGCAGGTGGCCGCTCTCGGGATCGAGGGCCAGGCGGGCCTGAAGCGCGGCGTCGGGATCGCGCAGGTTCTCGTCGAGGATCCGCAGGGTGCCGGCCATCCAGCGATCGAAGCGCGCGTGCTGGGGCTCAAAGGCGCCGCGGGGGCCGCAGGGCTGGCCGGGGGCGTCGCTGGGGATCCAGCGGCCAAAGACGAGGCCTTCGCTGGGGCCGGGGCCGAAGGCCCAGCGATCCCACTCGCCGGGGCCGTCGGCGAAGACGATCACCTGGGGAACGTGCTCGGCGGCGGGGGCGAGGTGGTGGGCGGCGCGCAGGCGCAGGGCCCCGCGAAAGAGGGTGGCGCCGTTCCAGCGCTCCAGGAAGGCGACGAGGCTGGGGGGCAGCGGCTGGCCCAACGCCGCCTCGGCCGAACGCAGGATCTCGGCGGTGGCAGCGCCTTCGAGGTGGTGCACGTCGTGGCGGTAGCGATCGACCATCCGCAGCAGGGGATGGAAGGGGTCTACGGCGAGGTCGCGCCGGGGCTCCCGGCTGGGCGGCGCGATGGCGACGCCGTTCTCGTCGAGCTCCGGCGGCACCACCGAGACGAGGCTGTTGGGGTTGGGGGTGATCCCCTGACGGAGCGGCTGCGGCTTCATCGACCTTTCCTGCGCATGGCCCTCCCTTGTAGCTGGCTTGACGTGGCAAGGGAAGGGCTCGGCAGGCTTCGAGAGGTCAGGGTTTGGATCCCAGCACGGCGCCGGGCGGGGAGAGGGCGCCGAGGAGGAGGTCCATCACCAGGAGCAGCTCCCGGCCCGCCTGCTCGATCACGGCGGCGTCCTGTTGCAGGGCCGCGTTGCCGGTCGCCTGGGCCTCGTCGCCGATCAGCTCGGCGTGGCCTACGATGCAGGAGATCGGCGTGCGAATGGCGTGGGAGAGGTGGCGCAGCGTCTGGGTGCGGAGCGGCGAGCAGGCTCCCGGCGGGAGCAGCGCCGCGAGAGGCTCCAGCATGGCGGGCTCCTGTGGAGGGGGCGGGTTGGCTTGGGATACGGAAGCAGCGGCGACGAGCCTGAGGCCCCAGGCGCGCATCCTGCGCGATGGCGGGCGTTGGCGCGTCGGGAGCATGGATGCGGCGGAGCCCATTGGGTCTGGTTCTTCTTCTGGCCTGCGGCGGCGACAAGGCCGGCGGCGACGACACCAGCGGCGAGGGCAGCGCGATGAGCGTGCTCACCTGGAACGTGGGCCTCGCCTATGGCTTTGTGCCCTACAGCCCCGAGCGGCAGCCCGCGGTGGTGGAGGCCGTGGCCGCCCTCGACGCCGACGTGGTCTGCTTGAACGAGGTCTGGACCGAGGCCGACATCACGGCCATCACCGAAGCGGCGGCGGCGACCTTTCCGCACCACGCGGTGGAGATGACCCTGGAGGAGGGGGCGAGCGGCGAGCCGGCCTGCACCCCCGAGGAGGCCGAGCCCCTGAAGGTCTGCGCCGAGTCCAACTGTGCGGACACCGACGACCTGACGGGGTGCGTGCTCACCTTCTGCGCGGCGGAGTTCGACGCCCTGTCCGACACCTGCACGGCCTGCGCGGCGGCGAACATCGGCCTCAACGACGTCGACGCCATCTTGGAGGTCTGCACCTCGGGCAGCGGCACCTTCTCCTGGGGCGGCCACAACGGTCTGTTGATGCTCAGCCGGCTGCCGATGGCCGAGGTCACCTACACCACCATGGACTCCTGGCTGGTGCAGCGCGGGCTGCTGGCCGCCACCGTCGATGGCGTCGAGGTCGGCTGCACCCACCTCGCCGCCGAGCTGACCGTGCCGGCCTATGGGGGCGCCACCTACGCCTCGTACAGCGAGGAGAACGCCGCCCAGATGGCCCAGGTCCTGGCCACGCTCGAGGGGCGACCCGGCGACAAGCGCGTGCTGCTCGGTGATCTCAACGCCGGCCCTGCGGCGGGGAGCCTGTCTGCCGAGCTGCCGGAGAGTTGGGCGCTGGCGAGCGGCTGGTCCGACCCCAATGTCGACAGCGCCGCGCCCTTCTGCACCTGGTGCGTCGAGAACCCGCTCACCGGCGCCCTGGCCGACCTCGCGATCGACCATGTGCTGGTACAGGGCATGGCCGCGCGTGAGGCCAGCCGCATCGGCGACGCGCCGATCACGGTCACCGGCGCCGACGGTGAGGCCACGGTGGCCCTCTCCGACCACTACGGCCTGCAGGCGGTGGTGGAGTAGGCGGCTAGCCCTTGGTGCCGAGCAGGCGGCCCTGGTTGCCGCTGTCGGCGCCCACGCCCTTGTGCAGCACGATGCTGGCGCCGGCGGCCTTGCCCTCGTTGTAGGCGCTGGCGTTGCCGAGCGAGAAGCCGCCGCCGCTCACCAGCGTGGGGAAGCGCTGCTTGAGGTAGCGCTGCAGCTCGGGATCGCCGACCCAGATCAGCCCCTCCTGCTGGCTCACCACCTTCTGGGCGTCGAGCTTGGTGCCGAAGCCCATCATCACGCCGTTCAAGAAGGAGCGGCGGTCGGCGTCGGCGCGCTTGTTGGTGGCGCGCTTGTGGGCGATCCACTGCTGCTCGGCGGCGCCGAGGAGGAAGTCCCAGACATAGGCCGCGATCTCGATGTTCTCGGGGGTGCCGAGCACTTCGAAGACCATGCCGGACTTGCCGGTTTGGGCGTCGAAGCTGTCGACCCAGACGCCCTCGACGAAGTAGTGATCGGTGAGGAGGCCCCCCAGCAGCTTGGTGTAGCTGGGGCGCCGGCCGGTGGGCTCGCCCAGGCGGCGGCTCGTGTAGGTGGCGCCGCGGCGCTGCCGCAGGTCGATGTTGTGCTTGAGCATCAGCCGCTGGGCGGCCTGGGCGGCGCTCTCGGCCTCGTGGGCGTTGTCGCTCTGGGCCAGGGCCAGGAGGCGCTGGATCCGGGCGATCATCTTGCCGTCTTCGCTCTCCATCGCCCGCGCCACCGGCAGGCCCTTGGCGGTGCCGTCGATGCCGCGGGCGGCGCAGGTGGCCTGAAAGGCCGGGCCGTGGGCGCTCTCGTCGGTGATGCGCAGCACTTCGGAGACGTACTGGTGGGCCATCTCGTGGCGCAGCACCTCTTCGACCACGCTCCAGGGGTGGCCCTCGATGAGCACGCGGCTCACCTGGATGGTGCGGCTGGCGCTGCGCCAGGAGGCCATCTCCTGGGTGTTGCCAGAGAGCTGCATCGCCGGCGCCCGCATGGACCGGCCGAAGAGGTAGGCGTTCTCGCGGTGCCAGGAGGCGAGGAGCTGCTGGAGGAGGAGGCGATCGGCCACCGGGGCGTTCATCGGGCGCTACCTGCGGGAGAGTGCCAGGAGGATCCGCTCACGGTCGACGTTCTCGGCCGCGTCGGCGGGGCAGAGGGCGAGGTTGCGGTTGACCGCGCGCAGGGCGCCCTCCAGGTGGCCGCGGCGTATCCAGGCCGCCTTCAGGTTGTTGTTCATCCGGTACAGAATGTGCCGGGCGTCGACGGCGGCGGTGAAGCGGGCCCAGGCGTCGGGGTCGACCCCGCGCGCGCCGGTGCCCTCGCAGAGCCGCTGCAGCAGCCGATCGGGGCGCAGGATCAGCCCCTTGTGAAAGGGATCGATGAAGAAGCGGGGCTCGACGCCGCGGGGTGAGACGATGAAGTGCCCGGGAAAGCCGATGCCATCGATCCCCACGCCGTGTCGGCGGGCCACCTCGATGTAGACCAGGCTGAGGAGGATCGGCAGGCCCCGGCGCCGGGACAGCACCCGCCCGAGGTGGGAGTTGTCGGGGTGGTCGTACTCCGCGTCGTCGCCGGCGAAGCCCAACTCGGCGAAGAGGCGATGGTTGAGGCGGGCGACGGCCTCGATGGGGCTGCTGCGGCCGGGGATGTGCAGGCTGCTGGCCAGCTCGTCCAGCGCACGCAAGATGGCGGCCGGATCGAGGCCCGGCTCTTCATCGGCGGCGAGCAGAGCGGCCCCCTGGTCGAGGGCGAGTTGGGGTTGGCTGGCGTAGTCGGCGAAGGCGCTCATGGAGCCAGGGCCTCGGAGCGGGTGGCGGCCAGCATGCCGCAGGCGCTGCGTTGGTCGCGGCCGACCGAGAACCGCCGCACCACCGGCACGCCCAGTTGGGCCAGGGCGTCGATGAAGGCGCTGCGCTCGGCCTCTCCGGCTCGCACAAAGCCGTCGGGGCGGTGGTCGTTGACGTCGATGAGGTTGATGCGCAGCGGCAGATCGCCGAGCAGGGCTTGGAGGCGCTGGGCCTCGTCGACCCCGGTGTTGACCCCGCCGATCAGCACCCAGGCGACGGTGACGCGGTCGCCGGAGGCAGCGTGCAGGGCGCGCAGGGCGACAGCCAGCTCGGCGATGGGGGTGCGGCCCGCCACTGGCAGCAGGGCCTCCCGCAGCGCGGGGGTCGCGCTGGTGAGGCTGACGATCAAGCGGAAGGGCTGCTGTTCGGCGGCGTAGCGCAGCAGTTGGGGCACGAGGCCGACGGTGGAGAGGGTGATCTGCTCGGCCCGCACGCGCCCGCCGCAGGGATGGCGCAGGAGGTGGGCGGCGGCCAGCACGGCGTCGTAGTTGTGCAGGGGCTCGCCCTGGCCCATGAAGACCGCGGCCGTGATCGGCCCGGGCGCCTCGTCTCGCACGATGAGGAAGGTGGCGATGATCTCGTCGGTGCGCAGGTTTCGGCGCAGGCCCAGGCGCCCGGTGGCGCAGAAGACGCAGCGCATGGCGCAGCCCACCTGGCTGCTCAGGCAGACCGTGTAGGTGCCCGGCTTGTGCAGGGGAATGCGTACGGCCTCGACCAGGGCGCCATCGTCGAGGGCGAAGAGGTAGCGCACGCTGCCATCGGCCGGGTCGGGGATGCGCTCCACCACGGCGGGGCGCGCCCAGGTGAAGTGGGCGGCCAGGGCGGCCCGCTTGTCTTTGCGGATGGGGCGCACCATGTCGTTGAGGTCGGCGGCGCCGCCGCTCACGAGGTGGGCCATCACGCGGCGGGCCTCGGGTGCCGACAGCTCCACGCCGACCGCGGCGGCGGCGGCAGGGAGCGCTTCAGCAGAGAGGCCCAGGAGGTTGGTCGTCATCGCTGGGGGGACTATCCGAACCAAAGGGCGCGGCGAGGGGCCATGCAGCATTCGGGCCGGCTGGCGCGGGAGGGGTTGGGGAGACACCGCGGTCTTCAGATCCCTTTGTCTTCAGGCCGTGCTGTCTTCGGGCGCTGCGCGAGGCCCGCTGCGGGCCGCTTTACCCCGCGCTGGAGCCGCTCCGCTGAGCCCTGCGGGGCCTCAGCCCGGCAGGGGGTGGACGGTGAGCGGGCTCGTCAGGCTCTGGCCGCCGAGGTCGACGTAGAGCTGGCTCTCGGAGACGGTGACCGCCATCGAAGTGCGGCGGGCACACAAGGCGGCGCCGGCCTCGATGAAGCGCCGGTCGAGGGCGACGAGCCGCACCCGCTCGGGGGCGTGGACCTTGTGGCCGCCGAGGTTGCGCAGGTACATGCCGATCTCTTTGTGGCAGTACACGACCACGCGCGGGCAGCTTTTGGCCGCCTTGTGCAGGCGGGCGGCGTCCGGCGTGCCGACCTCGATCCAGGCCTGGAGCCGGCCGGTGAGATCGTGTATCCACAGCGCCGGCTCCTCGGCGGCGGCGAGGCCTTGGCTGAAGGCGATGCCCTCCTGGTGCTCCAGGGCGTAGGCCAGCACGCGGGTGAACATATACTCCCGGCTCTCGGAGGGGTGACAGGCCACCTTGAGTGACAGCGTCGCGTAGCGGTCGTTGTCGGTGTCGGAGAGCTCGATCTCAAAGACGTAGACGGTCGCGGTGAGGGCCAGGTCGGCCTCCAATAGGCAGGAGAAGGGTCAGTCGAGGACGCCGCTCAAAGGGCCGCTGCTGGCGTCGCCAAAGCGCCAGCAGTCCACGCCCATCGCCTGGGCCAACGCCACCCAGAGGTCGCCGTGGCGGGCGTAGCCGGTGTTCAGCAGTCGACCGGGACGGATGCGCCCGCCCGCGCCGCCGGCGACGAGGAAGGGCATGTTGTCGTGCAGGTGGTTGTTGCCATCACAGACCTCGGTGCAGAAGACCACGATGCTGTTGTCGAGCATGGTGCCGTCGCCTTCGCTGCGGGCGTCGAGCTGTTCGAGCAGGTAGCGGTACTGTTCAACCCACCACCGGCGCTGCTGGGCGAAGGCGGCGTACTCGCGCTTGCCCTCGTCGTGGGCGTCGCCGTAGTGGCTGGCCTGGTGGCTGCGCATGTCGTAGCTCGGGTCGTACATCTCCGTGCCCGAGAAGCGGCTCATGATCAGCTCGCTGGTGTGGTAGCTGCACTGGATGGTGGCGACCTTGGTGAGGCCGCACTCCATCGCCAGCACCACATTGTCGATCTGGGCCTTCAAGATGGCCGGAAAAGACTCGGGCGCGCTGAGATCGCCGGTGAGGCCGCTCTCGTCGATCCAGGGCTCCTCGCAGCTCCCGCTGTCGGTGACGGGGTCGCCGCCCTCCAGTCGGTTCTCCAACTCGTAGAGGCTCTCCATGTGCAGATCGAGCTTGGTCTTTTCTACGGTGCCGAGCTGGCCTTGCAGATCGCGCAGATCGTTCATCACCGTGTCGATAACGAGCCGCCGGCGGTCGGTCGCGGTGGTTTCGACGGTACCGCCGCTGGCGCCGCCCGTCCCGCCGCTGGTGCCGCCCGTCCCGCCGCTGGTGCCGCCCCCGAACAGATTGTCAAAGACCACCCGGGGATCGTCTTCGGGGGGGATGGAGCTGCCGGCGACCGGGTAGGAGATGTGCTGATCGGAGGAGGAGCTGTTGTGGGTGGCCTGCGCGCCGACGTAGAGCTGGCGCCAGGGGCTCGACGCGCCGGCGGTGCGGGCGAGGTACTGATCGATTGACTCGTTGTTGCCATAGTCGGCGGCGGTGAGCAGCTTCTTGGCGCCGCCGGGGTGGCTGCCGGCGTCGGTGCTGCCCATCGAGAGGCCGGTAAAAAACAGACACTGACCCTTCCAGGCCTCCAGGGGGCTGGTGCAGGTAGGCAGGGAGAAGTCGTACTCGCTGCCGCTGGCGTGAAAGTCCGAAGCCTCGCCGACGCCGCTGGGGCCGGGCACGCCGTCGGGCACATAGAAAAAGACGATGCGCTGGGCGACCCCGCTGGCGGCGCGGGCCCGGCGGGGCAGGGCCCCCAGGCCGCAGGCGGCGGCGAGGCCGGTGAGCAGATCGCGGCGTCGCAGGGGCCTCATGGGGCGCGCTCCCGGTGCAGGAAGGCGGGGTCGGTGACAAAGCGCAGCAGGGCCTGGCGCAGGTCGCCGGTCTCCCGAAGTTGGGCGGTGGCATCGTCGGTGAGGCAGAGGTCTTCGGTCTCGGCGCCGGCGGCGAAGCGGCCGAGTTGGGTCACCACGCAGCGCTCGGCAGCCGGGCTCTGGGCGAGCAGGGCGCCCAGCGCCGGCAGGCCGTCAAAGGGGGCCTCGGTGCCGGCGCCGCGGAATTCCAGATCGTGTATCACCCCGCTGGCGTCGACCGGCAGGCCATTGTCGGCGGCGCGGTAGCGACCGAGCTGGTCGAAGTGCTCAAAGCCGAAGCCGACTGGATCCAGGTAGACATGACAGCTTGAACAGACCGGGTCGGCGGTGTGCTCGGTGAAGCGCTCGCGGGTGGTGCCCCCCTCGCTGGCCTCGGGGGCGGCGGGGATGTCGGCCGGCGGGGCGGGGAGGGTTTGACAGAGCAGGCGCTGGCGCACCCAGACGCCGCGCAGCACCGGCGCCGACTGATCGGAGTGGGCGAGGCTGGCCAGCACCCCGGAGAGGCCGAGCAGGCCGGCGCGCTCGTCGGCGGGCCAGTCGATGCGGGTGCCCTCGGCGGCCGAGGACTGTCCATACAGGGCCGCCAGCTCGGGGCCGGCGAAGGTGTAGGGCGTGGTGTAGAGCGCCGAAGCCGTGCGGCCGCCGTCGTAGAAGACGTGGGCGGTGTAGGCGGCGGCCTCGTCGATCATCGCGGCGCGCAGGCTCGCGGTGAGCGGGGTGACGGCGTCGTCACGGCGGGTGGCGGTGGCGATGACGTCGACCCCCAGCCACATCACGCCGAAGTCGCCGATGTGGGCGGCAGCGCGTGGATCGTTGAGCAGGCGCACGGCCTCGGTGCGGCGGCCCTCGGCCTCGTCGAGGGCGCCGGCGGCGGCGGCCTCGAGCAGGGCGTCGTCGGGGGTGCTGCCCCACAGGGCGTAGGAGAGCGCGGTGGCGGCCTCGTAGGCCGTAAGCGCCGCGCCGTCGCCGATCTCCGAGCGGTAGAGGAAGCTGGGCGAGGCCAGCATCGCTTCCAAACAGAGGGAGAGCCCATCTTCGGGGTCTTCGCCCTGGGTGGCGAGGGTGGCGTAGCGGGCGCGCTCCACGGCAGAGAGCGGGCGGCGGAAGATGCGCGGCGCCACCCCATCGAGGAAGGTGTTGAGACAGGCGCCGTCGGCGGGGTCGCAGGGCAGCCAGGCGCCCGGTGCAGCCAGGGCCTGGGCGGCGACGGCCTGGGCGGCGTCGAGGTGGGCCTCGGCGGCGGTGGCGGTGACGAGGCCGCTGGCGGCGTGGTTGTCGAAGGGGAATTCGTCGGGGCGGCTCTCCACGGGAAAGCGCTCGGTGAAGCGGCCGGCGCTCTCGCTGTCACCTGCACAGTCCACCTCGATCACCGAGTTGGCGCCGCCGAGGCCGTCGGACTCGCTATTGGGGTTTTCGGGGTCGACGATCCAGACGCCGTCGACGACGAACTTGTAGCTGTGGTGGCCAGGATCAAGGGTGGTCTTGGCCCACCAGCGGTCGGCCGCTTCGTCGTGGGTGAGGGCGAGGCCGGTGGCGGACCAGTCGTTGAAGCTGCCGGCGACGGAGACGGTGCTGGCGCCGCTGTAGCCCTCGAGCAAAAAGGTGACGGTGGTGCAGGGGTCGGCGGCGCAGGCGTTGTATTCGCAGGACTGCTCGGTGAGGATGCAGTCGGTGTCGGCCTCGCAGGCGGCCCCGGCAAAGCCGAAGAGGTCGGCGACGGTGGCCTCGTACTCCCGGCGGGTGAGCAGGCGCAGTTGGGCAGGCAGGGCCGCCGCAGGGTCGCAGTCTCCCGCGGCCGCGACGTCGGGGGCGCCGCCCTGGGGGGCGGTCGGGTCGCAGGCGAGGAGGAGGAGGGCGAGCAGCACCGGCGCTCCGTAACTCAACGGGGAGTTACGAGCAGGATAGCGGCGGCGGGCACGCGGGGCAAGCCCGCCGATCAGCGCCGGATCAGGAGCTGCTCCCAGGTGTAGCGGTGGGGGTCCCAGGGCGGCAGCGGCTGGCCGCGGGCGGCGGCGGCAACATGCAGCAGCTCTAAGAAGGCGTGGGCGGTGGCCCCAAAGAGCAGGTGCGGGCCGAGCTCGAAGACCGGGCTCATGTGGGTGCGGCCCTCGTGAACCCAGGGGATGCCGGCGATGGCCGGGGCGTCGAGCCAGTCGCGCAGGGGCACGGCGACGACGGCGGCGACCTCGTCGGCGGCGGGGCGGAAGGGCCCTGGCGCGATGCGGGCGACAAAGGGCTCGAGGCGGTGGGGCGAGGTGTAGACCGGCCAGGAGGAGAGGCGGCCCAGCCAGGCCTCGACGACGAGGCCGACCTCCTCGGCGGCCTCGCGGGCGGCGGTGGCCTGTAGATCGGCGTCACCGGGCTCGGGGCGGCCGCCCGGGAAGCAGACCTCGCCAGCGTGGGCGCGCATCTGGGGGGCCCGCACGGTGAGGATGCAGGTGGGATCGGGCTCCCAGCGCAGGCCCACGAGCACGCCGGCCTGGATGTGGTTGCTGCGCCCGGGGAGGTCGGGGTGGTGTACGGGTGCGCGGGCGGCGAGGGCGTTGGCGAGGGCGTCGGGGCTGGGCATGGTGCGGCGGCTATCCCGCGGTCTGCGGGCGTGGCTGGAGGGCGCTGGTTGGCGCGGGGCGATGTTCATTCGCCGGGTGAAGCTCCGAGGCCTCCGCGCGCTGCGTGTGCGGGAGGATGTGCTGGCCAGCGCGGGTGCCCCACCGCCCGGCGCCCTTTGCGTGCGCGGGCCCAATGGCGCAGGCAGGAGCACCTACCTCGCGGTGGTGGCCGAGTTGTGGCAGTGGTTTCGCCGCTGCGCCCGTCGTCGGGCCTGGGTCAGCCCGACGGCGCGCGAGGGCCTCCTGGCCGAGGCCGCTCTCGTGGCGGTGGAGTTGGGCGGCTTGCCGGGCCCCTGGCCAACGCTTTGGCTGGCCTGGGGTCGCCATTCCGCGCTGGCCGACTTTCTGGCTGAGGTGCCCGAAGCGCCGATTGGCCTCTCGGGAGGGCGGCCCACCTTCGATCCGGCGGTTCTGTCCTGGTGGGATGAGGCCTGGTCTCGGGCCGAAGCGGGGCGACCGACCGTGTCGCTGCCCAATGTCGTCCTCATCGGCGCCGAAGACAAAGCCGTGTTGCCGGTTCGACAAGCCGATCTGGACGCCGTCTCCGACGTGGCGCCCTATCAGGCGGTGGTGCGCTACGACGGCGCAGCCCGCGGGTCGGCCCACCTGGAGTCGGCGATGGGTACGCTGCGACTGACCGATCCGGAGCGGTTTTTGCGCCTGGAGGCCTGGATTCCGCGCCTGAAGCCCGGCTTGTCGCTTCGGGGCTTCACCGAAGGCCGTCGGCCGCGCTTCTTTCTCGCCGCCGAGGGAGTGGATATTCTGGTCGACCACCTCAGCGCCGGAGAGCGATCAACCCTGATCAATCTGGTGACGGTGCTGCGCGGCGGGGCGCGCGGCGCCTTGGTGCTAGTGGATGAGCCAGAGCTTCACCTGCATCTGTCTCTGCTGCGGGGCAATGTCGCGGCCCTGGCGGCCCTGGCCGCCTCGGAGCAGGGGCAGCTTGTCGTAGCCTCCCACGCACCCGAGGTGTGGCGGCACTTCGAGGCGGATCAGGCCTTTGTGGAGCTGGCGCCGCGCGCCGTGTCCCCTGCGCGCCTGCCCCTGGACTGAGCCATGGCAGGCCTTGAACAGTCCTTGCTGCAGCAGCGCGCCGCCTGGTGGTATGCCGAGGCGCAGCGGCTTGTGAACAAAGCTGCAGTGCTGGTGGTGGAGGGCGCAGACGATCAAGACCGCATCGAGTCCGTCCTGGACGGCGTGGCCCCCCACTGGCCGGCGCAGTTCGCAGTGGTGCCGCTGTACGGGAGAGAGGCGGTCAAGAAGCACCTGCAATCGGGGCAGCTCCCCTTCGGCCACCGCCTCCCGCACGCTGTTTACTCCCCAGCTTGAATCAGGGGGTGGCCCAACGCAGCGCCGAGCGGTGGGCCCTGGTCCTGGCACGGAACCTGGGGTCCGCGCCTTGGGTGGCGGAGCTGGACTTGTAGGCGGAACGATCACGGGAGCGGCAAGGGGAGCGGCCGCGGATCCACGAGCTTCTCTTCGGCGAGGAGCAGGTTGAGGCCCTTGAGCAGGGGGACTCCCATCCACCAGCGATCACCGTTGTTGTCGACGAGGGCCACGCGGACCCGCGTTCGTCGCCATAGCAGCGCGGGGGCGTAGAGGCGGAGCTCGGCCTCGAAGATCCACGCGTCGGCGGCCCCGCCCCAACCCTGGAGCCTGCCTTTCGCCATGCCGAGCGGCAGCTTGCCAGACCAGGCGCTCTTGGGCCCCACCAGCCCGTAGCCGGCGAGGCCGGTGTCCAGGCTCAGGCCTTCCAGCTCCAGCGTAGCCAGTCCAGGGGTGGAGAGCTGAAAGGGGCGGTTCCAGCGTGGCGGCAGGTCTGGAAATACGTCGAGGTGTTCGACGAGTGGGCCCATGGTCAGAGGACCTTGTTGTAGACGATGCCATCGTCGGTGCGCTGCAGCACGCGCTCAATCGCCGAGCAGGGCTCCCGCGGCTCGATGAGCGCGCTGCTGCCGAGGAGCACCGACACAAAGCGGTCGCGGTTGCGCGCGGCGAAGTCGGGGTCTTCCGAGAGGGCGCGGGCGAAGGCGTCTTCGCCGATCTTCTCCTCGGCGCGGGTGCGGGCGACCCGAATCGCCGGATCGAGGGGCAGCCGGACGCCCCCGGCGTAGGAGGCGAACTGCGGCGCCTGCTGAAGCAGCCGGTCTCCCGAGGCCGCGTCGAGCAGCACGAGCCGTTGCGTTTCGGCCGGCAACGCCCTGCGGGGCTCCCAGTCGGTGAAGTCGGCGATCATGCGGGCGTCGCAGGCGGCGAGGGGGAGCGCTGTGAAAGGGCCCTCCACCTGCGGCAACGCTGCCCCCAGTCGCGCGGAGATGGCGCGCAGCAGGGCCGGCACCGACCAGGCGCGGGAGATGCGCTGCAACACCCAGGGTGCGCCGGCGAGTAGCTCGATCGCGATGGCGTCGAGGGTGCGGGGGGTGGGCCGCTTCATGGGGCCGCACCTTCGGCCCAGCGGGTGATCAACAAGGGGTGAACGGTCCACTCTCGCTGGCGCTCCCCCTCAATCGCGTAGACGACGCTGCCGCGCAGCAGGTGCTCGCCGCCGAAGAAGCGGCCGGTCTCTTCGACCGACCGCATCACCTCGTCGTCTCCCTCGCGCAGGCTGGCGAGAAGGTCTTGCCGGAGATCGCGCTCGGCGCGGAGCACATCGCTCAAGGTCACCCGCGGCTGGGAGATCGCCGAGAGGAGGGCGCCGCGTAGGAGGAGCATGGCGTGGCGGGGGACGCCGCCGCTCATCAGCGCGATGCGATCGAAGAAATCGGGGTGATCGAAGAGCTCGCCTGCTGGGCCGGTGCGCTGGCGCAGGTGTTCGGCGAAGCGGCGGACGGTCGCAGCCGACGGCTGAGCCTGGCGACCCTGGGTTGCGTCTGTGGTCTGTGAGAGGACGGGAAATGGCTGCAGGTGCCATTTGTCCAGGAAGGCTGGCGCGATGTCGCTGCCGTGCAAGAGGGGCATTGAATACGGAGCAGTAGCGATGAGGCTGGGCAGGTCTGGATCCATCAGGGCTCCCCCCGGCCGAAAGAGGTCGGCAGCGTTGGGGAGCAACTCCAGACCGTCGATCAGCAGCAACACGGGTCGACCACCGGTGCCTTTTGGCAAGCCGCGTAGGACTTCGACGACCCGCTGTTTCCGATTCTCCGCGACTGCTTCTGGGGGCAAGGTGACCCCTGTACTGACACCCAACAAGGTGTTGAGCGCAGGGGTCAGTCGGGGGTGATTGATCTGCGAGCTGGTTTCACTGGTCAGGCTCCTCCCAATGGACTCCCACAGTGTGGAAGCGGCTTGAACGGTGACCAGAATTACGTTTGCCACGTCGGAGAGCGCTCGCGCCCAGCGCGAGAACTCGGTGGACTTTCCAACGCCGGTCGCGCCGTAGAGCAGGCCTCGAAAGAGGCTGCCTTCAAGCAGCAAGGGGACGAGCCGATTGGGCAGGTCCCAGCCGCGTTCCAGGTAGAACTCGCCGGGATCGGTGTCCGGGCGGAGGGCGCGAAGGGCCTGGAGGAGGCGGGGATCAAAGCTCATGTTTGTTCCTAATGAAGGCGCCTGTTCCCGTCAAGGCGCCGATGGGGACGCATCGCCCTCACTGGCAGCACCAGTGTCGCACTCACCGGCTGCTCCAGCGCCCACGCCCCGCCGGCGCACAGCCCAGGGCGCGCAGGACCTCGGGCTGCGCCGCGGGGTCGACGTAAGAAAACAGATCCTCGGGCAGCGCAAAGGGCCCCCGTCGCGACAGACCCCGCAGGCGGGCCAGCAGGGTCTCCAGGGCGTCGACCCGAATGCCGACTGGCCCCACCACCGGGTAGCCCAGGAAGGCCAGGGCCTCGGGCTCGCCAGCGGTAGTGGACAGACCCGACGGACAGGCCGGCAGGCTGCGCCGATCGCGCGACACGGCCAGCAGCACCGCGCGCTGCCGCACCGCATCGGCCTCGAGGGCGGCGGGCCGGTAGACATGGGCCACCCCGAGGCGGAGGTCCAGCCGCGAGAGCACCGCCCGGTCGCGGGGACTGAGGCCCGCGAGTCCCGGCGGCGTTGGACAGAGGCCGAGCCCCTGCTCCACCGCGTAGAGGAGGCCGCGGGCGAGGGGCGAGAGCAGCTCGGTGGCCGGCCCGCGCAGGGCCTCGCCGGCATCCCGCACCCAGGCCCGCGCCCAGGCCACGAGGCGCTCCTGGGCGGCCTTGCGCCCGGCGCTGTCGAGGAGGTCGGCGCCGAGCAGGCGCAGCTCGGGGGTCAGCCGATCGGGGCCTGGCGTGAGGAGGCCCACCGGGCCGCCCTCGTAGAGCACCTGGAGCCGATCATCCACAGAGAAGGCCCGGTCTTCGGTGGCCAGCATCCGGCCCAGGCGGGCGCGCAGATCGTCGGCGAGGGCGGCCCGGGCAGCGGCCTGGAGGAGGCGGGCGTCGGTGCGGCCCAGGGCGGCCGGAGAGAAGGTAAAGCCCGACAGGGCGCCCACCGACTGACCGGCGACCTGCACCGCACCATCGGCCCCCACGGCGCCCTGTAGCGGCCCGCCCCCTTGCAGAGCGCCGATCAGCGCCACGCTGCGGCTGTCGACGAAGCGCCAGAGCAGCCGCTGGTGCAGGGCGTCGGAGAGGCGGTCTTCGATCTGACGGGCCCGCTCCTGAAAGGGGGCCGGGTCCTCCACCCAGCCCTTGCGGTGGGTGATGGTGGTCCAGGTGCGCACAAAAGCGATGCGGGTGGTGAGCGCGTCGATCTCGCCCTCGGGGCGGTCGAGGCGGTTCATCTGATCATGCAGCCAGTCCGGCCGCAGGGGGCCATCGAGGAGCTGCCGGTAGAGCGAGGTGAGCAGTCGGAGGTGACTGCCCTCCAGCGTCTGTTGATAGTCCGGGACGCTGGCCACCTCCCAGAGCAGGGCCACCCGGTCGGGGCGGCAGGCCAGGGCGGCGACCGCAGGATCGCGGGCCAGGGCCTCGATGGCGTCGGAGTCATCGGCCCGCTCCAAGGGTTTGTAGATGCCCGAACGGGGCCGCAGGCGCAGGCTGCGCAGCAGGGCTGGCAGGCTGGACTTGTCGAGCTCGCTGTTGCGCCAGACCACCTGGGTCACCGGCGCGAGGCGGTGGGCCTCGATGGCGGCGACCTCGTCGGGCTCCAAGGCCTCCCCGGTAGACAGGGTGCCAAAGGTGCCATCGCGGCGGAAGCGCCCCGCCCGGCCGGCGATCTGGGCCAGCTCGGCCGGGGTCAGTCGCCGCACCTGCTGGCCGTCGAACTTGGACAGACCGGCGAAGCAGACATGGTCGATGTCCATGTTGAGGCCCATGCCGATCGCGTCGGTGGCGACGAGGTAATTGACCTCGCCCGACTGGTAGAGCGCCACCTGGGCGTTGCGGGTGCGCGGCGACAGGGCGCCCAGCACCACCGCCGCGCCGCCCCGCTCGCGCCGCACCCGATCGGCCAGGGCGTAGACGTCTCCAGCGGTAAAGGCCACCAGGGCCGTGCGCTTGGGCAGGGCCGAGAGGCGCGCCGGGCCGGCATAGCGAAGGGTGGACAGTCGTGGCTGGGACTCGATCACCACAGTCGGGATCATCTCCTGGAGCAGCGTCGCCATCGTGTCGCTGCCCAGCAGCAGGGTCTCGCGGTTGCCTCGGGCGTGCAGGATGCGATCGGTGAAGACATGGCCCCGCTCGCGGCTGGCGGCGAGCTGGATCTCGTCGACGGCGAGGAAGTCGACCGGCACCGACAGGGGCATCGCCTCGACGGTGGCGACCCAGTACCGCGCGCCCGGCGGCACCCGCTTCTCCTCGCCGGTGACCAGCGCCACCAGCGCCTCACCCTTGGTCACCACCAGCTTGTCGTAGACCTCACGGGCCAGCAGCCGCAGGGGCAGGCCGATCATTCCGCTGCGGTGCGCCCCCATGCGCGACAAGGCGCGGTGCGTCTTTCCGGTGTTGGTGGGACCGAGGATGGCGGTGAGGGTGGCGTGGCTGTCGAGGTCGCGGGCCGACATGGGCGACGCTTAACCCCCTGTGGCGGGCTGGCGCCTGCGGCGGACCGGTGCTGCATGCAGTAGGCTGGGACCATGATCTCCGATGTCCTGATTGCCGGCGGTGGAACTGCCGGCGCCGCTGCCGCCCGGGCCCTGGCTCTGCGCGGCCTCTCCGTCACCCTGATCGAGCGCAGACCCCTGCACGAGGCCGGAGCCCGCTGGGTGAACGGCGTGCCGGCCTGGGCCTTTGAGGCGGCCGGCCTCTCCCAACCCGAGGGCGAAGAGCGGGTGGGCGAACACGAGGTCTTTCACATGGTGGCCGGCTTTGACGGGCCCAAGCTGCGGGTGCCTGCCCGCGGCCTGCTCGACGTCGACATGCGTCGCCTGGGCGCCCGGCTGCTCGGTGAGGCCGTCGCCGCCGGCGCCCGCGTAGAGGGGGGCCTCACCCTGCGCGGTTACCGCGAAGAGGCCGATGGCGTGGTGGCCGAGACCGACGCGGGGCCGCGTCGCGGGCGCTTCCTCATCGAGGCGCGGGGGCTCGCCGCCGAGGGGCCGCGCAGCGACCGGCGCAGCCTCTGCGCCGCGGCCCAGGAGGTGCGGGCCCTGCGCGATGAGGCAGCGGCGGCGCGCTTTGTGGAGTCACGCGGCGCCAAAGTGGGGGAGGCCCTGTGCTTCACCTGCGTGGCCGGTGGATTCTCGGTGGTCAACGTGCGGGTGGAGCTGAACCCGCAGCCGCTCGTCTCGCTGCTGACCGGCTCGGTGCCAGCCGAGGGGGCCCCGTCGGGGCGCGTGCTGCTCGACCGTTTTGTGGCCGCCAACCCCTGGATCGGCCCGCGGCTCTACGGTGGGGCCCGGGCCATTCCCCTGCACGCCCCGCGGGCCCTGCTGCACGAAGGCCGGGTGCTGCGGCTCGGCGACAGCGCGGGGCAGGTCTTCGCGGTTCATGGCTCGGGCACCGCCGCCGGGCTCATCGGCGGCCGGATGGTGGCCGACATCCTGGCCGCGGGGGGCGACGGCCTCGCCTGGACCCGCGCCTGGCAGCAGGCCCACGGCGGCCTCTTCGCGGCGGCGGCGGTCTTTGCGATGGCCAGCCGCTCGTTTACCACCGCCGATCTGGCCCGGCTGATCGGCCGCGGCCTGATGAGCCCGGCGCTGGCCTCGCCTGGACTGCTTCAGCGGCCGATGAAGCCGCCGCCCGCGGCCCTCCCGGGGCTCGCGCTCGGCGCGCTTCGGGCGCCCGAGCTGGCGGCCCGCCTCGCGCCCACTTTGCTGCAGATGGAGCGCTTGGAGTGGCACCACCGGCGTGTTCCCGACGAGCCAGCCGCGCTAACGGCCTGGGCGGCGGCCCGTCACCGCTTGTTGGGCGCGGCTGCCCCGCCCCTCGCTGGATAGGGGGCCCGGATGGTTGAGCCCACCCCCCAACTCCGCGCCGCCGTCGCCGCCCTGCCCCTCTTCCCCCTGCCGGAGGTGGTCTTTCTGCCGCACACGCTGCTGCCGCTGCACGTCTTTGAGCCGCGCTACCGGCAGCTCGTGCTCGATGTGATGGCCGGCGACGGCATCCTGGGGGTGCCGGCCTGGGCGGGCCCGGCGGGAGAGAGCGGACTTCCACCCCTGGTGCCGATCTGCGGCGTGGGGCGAATCGTTCGCCACCAGTCGCTGCCCGATGGCCGCAGCAACATCGTCCTGCTCGGCCTCGGCCGGGTTCGGCTCGAAGAGGAGCTGCCCCCCGAGCAGCCCTACCGGCGCTGGCGCGCGGCTCTGCTCGCCGACGAGATCGGCCCGGGCGGCGATCGGGCCCTGCAACGCGCGATCGGCACCCTGCGCCTCACCCTGGGTCAGCTCCGGGCCGGGCGCCCGACCCTCGTTCACGATCTCGAGCGGGTGCTGAACAGCGACCGCTCCCCTTCGGAATTCCTGCATGTGCTGGCCCATGTGCTGCTGCAGGACCCCGCCGACCGGCAGGCCTGGCTGGAAGAAGGCACCCTCCTGGGGCGCTGCGATCGGGCGCTCGCTGCGCTGGTGCAGCTCCTCAACCCCGATGGGATGGACACATGATCAGCCTGTGGATCGGCCTCGCCCTGGCCGAAGCGCCGCGCAATTGTGAGGCGCCCCTCTCTGTTTATATTGAAGAGGTGCAGACCTCAGGCTCGGAGCTGGCCTACCTTTGCCTCGCCGATCGCGACGACGCCGGCAAGGCGCTGCTCGACGCCCTCGCAGCGATGAAGTCCGACGCGGTGGGAGAGGAGCGGGTGTCCCGGGCCCTCGCGGTGCACCTGCTCCACCGCCTGAACAGACCGATCACCGGCGCCGAAGCCCGGGCCCTGTCGCCGGCCGACCGCCGCTTTCTGGCCGATGGGGTCTACGCCCGCCGCGGCCGCCGCTCGCCGGCCCCCGAGCACGAGCGGGTCTTTGAGAAATTCCCCTGGTACCAGCCCGACGCCGGCTACACAAACGCCCGCCTCACCCCTGAGGACCGCGCGAACATCGCGATCCTCGACGACCCGCCCAAGCGGCCCTTGGCCGCGCGCTCTCCCAGCGCCGGCGACGCCATCGCCAATGGAGAGGAGACGCCCACCGAGGCGCCCTCTCCCTGCGCCTGCGGCAGCCTGGGTGCCGCGTCGGCCCTGCCGGCTCTCCTCGGCGGCCTGCTGGCCCTCCGCCGGCGGCGTCGGTGACGATCGAGGCCTTGCTGGAGGGGTCGAGCCCCACGGTGGCGGGGCTGACCCACCGGTTGGTCGCCCTGGTGCGCGCCCGCGCGCCCACGGCCACGGTCTCGGTCAAGCCCGGCTGGCGCCTCGTCGGCTTTACGCTGCAGCGCTACTTCTGCGCGGTGGCGCCCGCGGCCGACACGGTCGATCTGCTCTTTGAGCAGGGTGTGGCCCTGCCCGATCCCGACCGGCGGCTCGTCGCCCGCGGCCGCCAGGTTCGGGCCCTGCGTTTTTCTTCCGATGATGATGTCGATGAGGGGCTGATCCACGCCTTTGTCGACGTGGCCATCCTCACCCAGAAGGCGCCCCTGCGCCGCCGGAGCCCCTGATGCGCGCCCCCCTGGTGTCTGTCCTCCTGCTCGCCGCCTGCCTCGACAAGAGCGGCGACAGCGGCGAATCCGGCAATTCTTCGATTGAAGAAGACGTGAACAACGCGATCAATGAGTACCGCGCCTCGGTCGGGCTCCCCGCCCTGGTGCTCGACGCCAAGGTCAGCGCCATCGCCCGCGAGCACTCCGACAACATGTACGCCGAGACGGTGCCCTTCTCCCACGACGGCTTTGAAGAGCGCACCGAGGACATCTTCGCCCTGCGGGCCAGCGC
>Ga0164294_10000854_pt1 | contig 28978 bp, 29 predicted proteins | sample GEODES005metaG_FD_111479 | JGI IMG/M metagenome (GOLD analysis project Ga0164294, IMG submission 111479) | Oligotrophic lake water microbial communities from Sparkling Lake, Wisconsin, USA - GEODES005 metaG | ecosystem: Environmental > Aquatic > Freshwater > Lake | place: USA: Sparkling Lake...
ATTTACTATTGATCTTCAAGCTGCTAATACTGGTTCGACTTTAACTACCACGATTAATTCCTTAAGCGGTTCGCTAAACTCTTCTGGAATTGCTTTAACTACCACGATTAATTCCTTAAGCGGTTCGTTAAACTCTTCTGGAATTGCTTTAACTACCAGGATTAATTCTTTGAGTGGTTCTTCTGTTTTACTATACGGAAACCAAACTAATATATCTGGAATTAAAACATTCGTAGATAATATTGGAATTGGAACAGCTTCTCCTGCTGTAGAATTACATGTTCAAAATATTAATGAAATATTGAGACTTGAAACGACTGCAGCAACTGGAAGAAATTATCTATCTTTTTATAAATCAGGATCAATTAGACAAGGATATCTTGGATACGGATCAACAACAAATGATTTTTTAAGTTTGTCTAATGATATAACAGGCGCAGGTATACAATTTAATGTAGGCGGAGCATTTGCAATGGCTCTTGATTCAAGCGGTAATCTTGGGATTGGGACTGCGAGTCCATCCAGTCAGCTTCATATCAATCAATCAACAGCCGCAACTATTAGATTACAGTCATCATCCAATACTTGTTTTGTTGAAGGAAATAATAACTACTTAGACCTACACGGAGGAAGTCAAGCAATAAGAATGGTTGCTGGATCCGCAGAACGCGTCCGAATTAATTTAAGTGGCGTTGGGATCGGGATTATACCTCCTACAACAGATCCTCATCCTTTAACCGTATTTAATAGTACTAATGGTGCTATTAGATTAGAAAACTCTACGAATTATAGCTCTATTGCTCAAAATGGGGGTGACGTTTTTTTTGATATAGGTCGTGGAGGCACTGCTGGTATCCTGATCTTCCGTAGAGGTAGCGCACTCTCTGAAAGCCTCCGCATTAACTCTGCTGGCAACGTTGGGATTGGCGTAACTTCTCTATCTGAAAAATTAGAAGTAGCTGGAAATATATTAGCTAACAATTTAGTTTACAATACTGGAAATCAAAATATTAGTGGAGTAAAAGCTTTCGCTGGACAAAGTTATTTTGCAGCAACCACAATTAGCAATTCTGGTGCTTCATATAGTTGGAATCTTAACACAAATCAAGTTGGTAGACTAACATTAAATGGTAATAAAACATTAGACAATCCAACAAACCAAAATGCTGGTGGAGTTTACATTTTAATGGTAACACAATCTGCTTCTGGAAGTAATACTCTTGCTTTTGGCACTTCTTATAAATTTCCTGGAGGAACAGTCCCTACGATTACTCTCACTGCAAATAAAGTGGACGTTTTAACATTTGTATCAGATGGAACAAATATGCTTGGGTTAGCTAGCCAAAGCTATTTATAATTTATGGCATATCCAGTAATGCCATTTGGTTTTTTAGGAAGTCAAGGAGATAATGATGCATATATAATTCAGCGTAGCCTGCGGTTTAATTCTGGTGACTCCGCAAACTTAAACAGAACGCTTACAACACCCACAAATAATAAAATATTCACATACAGTTGTTGGGTAAAATCAAATGGGTCAACAGCAAGGCAACCAATATTTGTTGCTATCAATGGTGGCGCGACATCTCTTTTTGGAATTGAATTTGCTGTAACAACTCAAACATTGCTATTATGGGACAGCAATTATTCAAACGCTGCTCCAGCACTTACAACATCTCAAGTATTCAGAGATCCTTCAGCTTGGTATCACATTGTTATGTCTGTTGATACCACTCAAGCTACTGCTTCGAATAGAACAAGACTATATGTGAATGGATCACAGATTACAGCTTTTTCATCCGAAAACTACGCAGCGCAAAATTCATCTCCATATATGAACTCGGCGGTTTCACATTCCATAGGATCTTGGGTTCCAGGAGTCGCAGCTTACGCCAGTTTGTACATGACAGAACTTAATTTCATAGATGGTCAAGCTTTAACTCCAGCTAGCTTTGGTGAAACAGATTCAAGCACAGGACGCTGGAAAGCTAAGGCGTATAGCGGAACCTATGGAATAAACGGATTTTATCTAAATTTTGCAGATAACAGTGGGATAACTGCAACTACACTTGGCAAGGACTCCAGCGGAAATGGTAATAATTGGACTCCAAACAACTTATCCGTCACGGCTGGTGCAGACAACGATAGTCTTGTGGATAGCCCAACAGATTATGGTACTGATAGCTATAGCACTTCTGTTAATAATGCGAGAGGTAATTATTGCACATTGAATCCACTTCAATCCAGTGCAATTCTCTCTAATGGCAATCTAAATGCAACTGCATCCACGGCCAGTTGGAGAAGCGCAATAGGTTCGATTGGCGCTAGTAATGGTAAATATTACTACGAGATCAGAATTAATGCTTTAAGCAATTCTGCCTACATATTGCCAGGCGTTGGAAATCTCGAAACATTAACCCCAGCAAACCTTGCTGCTGGAAATGGTTATCCAGGGCAAAATATTAACAGTTGGGGTATTCAGTTTGGGACCGTAACTTATAAGTATTATAATAATGTCGCTACAACCATAACTTCAGTATCAATTGCAGTAGGAGATATTATCCAAGTAGCTTTTGAGGTAAGCGCTGGTACAAGCACTGGCAAGCTCTGGTTTGGTAAAAATAATGTATGGTTAGAAAGTGGAAATCCATCAGCTGGAACTAGTCCTCTGCATTCAAATTTAACTGGAATTATTGCTCCACATGTTGGTGTTTATACATCCGCCGAGAGTTTTTCTGTAAACTTTGGCCAACGCCCGTTTATCTACGCAGCTCCAACAGGATTCAAAACTCTCTGCACAACAAATCTTCCGACCCCAACAATAAAGAATTCTAAAACATGTATGGATGTTGTAACATTTACGGCTACTGGAGCAAATCAATCTATAACTGGACTTAATTTTTCTCCAGATCTTGTATGGATTAAAAATAGAGCTACTTGGGCAGGAAATAGACACACACTATATGATACAACAAGAACTTTAGGACAAAGATTAGATTCAAGCACAACTGAAGCAGAGGCAGCAGACAATGACTTAATTACATTTGATTCAAATGGTTTTAGTGGAAACTATAGCGGAACCACTTATGTTGCTTGGAATTGGAAAAAGTCACCAATAGCTGGGATGGATATTGTTGGATATACTGGTACTGGTTCAAATATGACAATAAGTCACTCACTTGGGGTTACTCCCAAGATGATTATAAATAAATTAAGGTCTGGAATTGGTGGGTGGCCAGTTTATCATGCTTCACTTGGAAATACTGGAGCAGTGCAACTTGAGTCAACTGGAGCATTTAATGTGTCATCCACATACTGGAACAACACATCTCCAACATCATCAAATTTTACAGTTGCTAGTGGACTTGCCGTAAATGGAGCAACTTATATAAATTATGTATTCGCTGAAATCGAAGGCTACTCAAAATTTGGAAGCTATGTTGGCAACGGAAGCACAGATGGACCATTTGTATATTGCGGATTTAGGCCGAGGTGGGTGATGATTAAAAATTCGTCATCAGGGTATAATTGGATTGTGTATGACACAGCAAGAAACACGCAAAATCTGGTTACCCTAAAACTTGCCCCAAACAACTCTCAAGAAGAAAACGGAAGCAACGTTGGAGGGGTAACTTTTAATACAATGGATATTCTTTCAAGCGGGTTTAAGTTAAGAAGCGCAAATGTTGACTCCAATGCTTCTGGAAACACAATTATTTTCGCAGCCTTCGCAGAGTCACCATTCAAATACTCAAGAGCAAGGTAATAAAAATTATGTGGATATATAATAATCAAATCATTACTGCTCCTAAATCAATGATAATAGATGATGTTCAATATCCAGAAGTAATATTTTATCTTTGGAGCAAATCTGAACTTTTAAAAATTGGTATTAAAAAATATAATCCAGCTGTTTTTCAAGAAGGCGATAGTATATCATCTGTGGTTATTAAAGAAATAGATGATGAAATTTATGAAATTATTGAAAAGGAAAATAATCCTCCTATAATTAATTCAATCCTAGAAGACGAGAACATTGCGCCAACAGAAAATTTCTTATCATTTGAAGCTACTGGCATTAATCCAACAGGATTTTCTTTATATTTGAGTCAAATTATTCCTTCAGGGGAGACTGGTTATTTCTTGCATACTCAAGTAATGCCATAATTACATTAGAATTATTGATTTTTTTAAAGTATAATTTAAGTGTAAATATTCATGAAAACTATGCTATCTAAAATATTTGGTCCCAATTGGAGGTCTAGCTCATCTGGTATTGCAACAGTTGTAGCAGTTACCACAGCAATAGCAATTCACTCTGATCCAACATTAATACATTTTCTTCCAGATATTGCACAAGAATATATCAATGGTATAGCAAGATTAGTAGCAGTAGTTTCTAGTATTATTTTTGCGTTAACAGTAAAAGATGCAGCAGTTACTGGAGGATCAGTAGCTCAAACAAATGAAGCAAAAAATAGAACAAATGGAGAAAATATATGAATAAATTACAATTAGCCGCAGTTGCTCTTTTGAGCGTATTTCTTGGTGCTTGCGCCACAACCAATACTGGAAAAGTTGATGTTGCAACAAGTGTTGAAAATACTCTTCCTTATGTTAAACCTGCAGTTGTGCTTGCTTGCACGGTTGTTCTTGATCAAGCCACTTCTGGAGATGATAGAATTGAAAAGGCCAAAATGATAAACAATGTTGCAGCAATCGTAGAAGCGCTAACAGTTGGAACTGCTCCAACTCCAGCACAACTCCAAAAAGCTCTTAATGATTATCTTCCAAGTGAAAAAACTCATTGGGCAAATTATGTTACTGTAATCAAAGATCTTTATGCTCAACAATTTGCTAGGTTAGATGGAAATGGTATTCTTGCAGCGAAGGTACTTAACGCTATTGCGTCTGGTTGCAAAGATGCAACAGCAAGTTACGTAGAATAATCATGCCAACTGGAATATTAACAGCTATACTTTCGGCAGTATCTGGAATATTTGCAGCGATCAATAATGTGTTTGGAGCAAAGAACACAAAAGAAATGAAAGATCGTCAAGAAGCTCAAAAAGAAGTTGACCATCAAAGTGAAATTGAAAAAGCAGTAAAGGAAAAAGATCTTGAAGAAGCTCGCAAGCATATTAGCTCTTAATTTTCTTTTTATTGGTTGTACCACGGTGACTCCTAATAAAATACAAGATGACAAATCATCTTATGATGCTACAACACCAAAGCAATATGATAAAGATAATGGTGGATTGATTTCTTTTGTTGGTGATGATGCTCTTATTACTCGTCAAGCGCGCGAACGATATAATAATTTAATTAAAATGTACAGAATTAAATTTAAAAAAGAAAAAGCAATTGATCTAACTGAAGATGCTGGAATAACTCCTTATAAAGATAATTTTGGCAATGAATTATTTTTAATTGATAGCGAACATCTTGTTTATTTTGGAGTTCTTAATAGTTGGCTAAAAGAAAAAGTATCTCAAGATAATATAATAGACAAGACCATAGATAAAATAAATAATTAAATAAAATGGGCCGATTACAAGCTAATTCTAGTCTAGTTAAAACTAATAAAATTTCAGTTAAAAAACAAAATCTTGGTGGTGGAAAAATATCATTATATAAAAAACCATTTGCACCAAACGCCTTACAAGGGTTAAGTCTTTGGCTCAAGGCTGATGCTGGAACCACAACAGAAGCCGAATACTTCATAAGTAGCATTGTCGTATCTGAGGCTGGTACTCCTTCCGCAAATGGCACGTATAGCAGAGCCTCTGGTGGCGAGACAAGTTTTACTAATCCAAATGGAAGTTATATAGACTTCGTTGAGGATGATTTATGGTCTTTGAGTGGGTATGTTAACGACGAGGTGTATGACGAGCCTTTGTATCTTTTTACTATACAGGGCAATAATATAGTTGAAGTTTCCCAAGATGCTTGGGGACAGCTTCCACTACCCACGACCAACACCTCATTAACTGCAACTGGAAACATCATTGTAACAGCTTGGGCAGATCAGAGTGGGAACGGAAACAATGCCGTAGGTTCTGACACATTACCAACCCTACAATCAAATGCAATTAACGGATACGCTGCAATTCGGTTCAATAATATTAATTCAGATGTAAGCAAGTTTATTATTTCAAATAACTTTAACCTAAAAAACTCAAGTGTTTTCGTTGTGGTTAAACAATTAAACCTAGATAATCCGTTTGCAAGAATGTTGGGTTTTTTGGGTTCTAATAACGATTACGATTCCGATGATGGATTAGCTTTTCTTTTTAATAATTTTGCCAATCAACTACAATTAACAAGTAATGGCAATGATGCAATTATCCCAAATCTTGTGGCGAACAATGTATTTGCGGTAGTTAGCTATAAAATAAACAACTCTGGGAATATAAGCGTTTTTTACAATGGTGCTTCAGAGGGTACTGGTCAAAATTCTAATATGGGATCACAAAATAGTGGTGGCTTATTGTATATAGGGCAAGGATCACAGGATGTAACTGCTGCTGGACTTGATGGAGATATTGTCGAAGTTATACTTTACAATTCTAATTTAACCACACTAGAACGCCAGCAAGTTGAGGCATATTTGAATGCTAAATATAATATATATTAAAATATGTTAAGCAAAAAATCTTTAGATCTTATTCTTGAATTTGAAGTTGGCGGTGGTGAAAACTATTATAATAAATTTTTAAAAAATCCAGCATGGCCAGGAGAGCAAAGCGGAGTCACAATTGGTGTTGGTTATGATCTTGGATATGTAAATAAAACAGAATTCACAAATGATTGGAAAGATCTTCCTCAAAAAGATTTTGATAGATTATATAAAGTAGTTGGAATAAAAGGCATAGCCGCAAAAAATCTTATAAGAGGATTAAAAGATATAACTATCCCTTGGGATCTTGCACTAAAAGTATTCAACAATAAAACAATAACTAAATTTTATAATTTGACAAAAAATACTTTTCCTAATTTTGATAATCTTCCAGAAGATGCAAAAGGTGGATTAGTTAGTCTTGTATTTAATAGAGGAGCAGCTTTAGAAGGTGATCGTCGCCGCGAAATGAAATTAATAAGAGATGGCATGAAATTAGTATCTAATTATGATCAAAAAGCTTTAACTTTTATAGCCAATCAAATAAGAAACATGAAAAGAATATGGATTGGTGGAAGCATAGAAAAAGGCATGAGTAGAAGACGAGATGCAGAAGCTAAATTAATAGAACAATCTTTAAACGTGTAATAAGCTTTATGAAAAAGCTATTATTGATATTGCCGCTATTTTTATTAATATCTTGTTCAGAACCAAATTTAGATAGTAGAGAGTTACCAACTAAATACCCAGAAACTCCAACTATGGGAAATGCAGCAGATGCAGCAACAGGAAAGTTGAATCCTTAATTTTAATTAGTTTTAATGTCTAGCTAAGTGTATATTATATAGATGAGTATTACCAATCCTGATAATTTTGGTTTTGAGTCTATAGATGCGGCTAGGTCTGGCCCAAAGTCATCTGCTCAAACTCCATCTAAACCTAGCGAAAGAAGAAAAGGCTCTTCTAAAAACAAACCTGGCAGTGCTGGATCAAAAAGCGATAAAGCTATTGAATTTTCTAAAAAAGTTATAGAAGCTCTTAAAAATAAAGTCAAAGAGCATAATAGTAAAAATAAAAAGAAAGTAACCCTTGGTCAATTAAAAAAAGTATTTCGTCGTGGTGCAGGTGCATTTTCTTCCTCTCACAGACCAGGACAATCACGAGTTTCTTGGGCTATGGCCAGAGTAAATATGTTTCTTAAAATGGTAAGAGGCGGAAAAGTTAAAGATTCTTATCGTAAGGCTGATAGTGATGTCGCTCGCGCTTCTATTAAAGATTACGAGATTGATACATCTTTTGAGCCAAGTGATGAAGACTTTATTCAAGCAGACGAAGATATTAAGAATTTTGAATTAAATGATTTTGATTTTAGCAATCCAGAAGAACTTTATCTTGATGACGAGAGCGATGGACAAATTTACGGTTTTGAAATCTAACAAAATAAATATATGGAAACAAAATATACAACAATTTTTAGTTCTGAATTAAAATGCATCGTATCAGAGGAGAAAGATTTGCATCTTAGTCTTGCATCATTAGATAGTTTAAGAGCTTTTCTTCCAAATATTGATACAGATAAAAATATTGATCTTCTTCCGATCTCTACTAATGCTTTTGTTGCTGGTAGAGTAAATCGTAACGGAGATGTTATAGACAATAAAACAGCAGTAGAAATTGCTAAACATTTTATTAATAAACCTATTAATTTAGAGCACAATAGAACTCAAGTTATTGGTTGCATTTTAAATTATGGATTTAATGCATTTGGCACAGAAGAGACAATGACAGAAGAGCAAGCTTTAGAATCTAAAGATCCATTTAATGTTGCTCTTGGTGGAGTTATGTGGAAAGTTGTTAATAAAGATTTAGCTAATCTTATTGAAGAGAGCAATGATCCAAGTAGTCCAAATTATATGTCTGTTAGTTCTAGTTGGGAACTTGGTTTCAATGATTATAAATTAGTTTTATTAGATAATGAGCAAAAGAATATCATGGATGGAACAGTAATAGAAGATGCAGAACAAATTGATAAGCTTAAAAGTAAATTAAGATCACTTGGAGGTTCTGGAAGAATGAATGATAAGCAAAAGATTTATAGACTAGTAGTTGGAAATATTATACCACTAGGCATAGGACTAACTGGGACTCCAGCAGCAGATGTAGTAGGAGTAGCAGTCGAAGAGAAGGAAAAAGACCTATCTAGCGTTATGGCTACAGAGGCAACTGAAATTAGTATTTCACAAAACGAGGTTTTAAATGTAAATTTAGACAGGAAGAATTATAATATTATGAAAATAACCAAAATTGAAGATATTACAGCTGAGAGTCTTAAAGAGATTCAAGCTTCACAAGTAGCAGAGTTCATCTCAGAAGAGATCAAAAAAGCTTCTGAGTCTTTTGATCTTGAAAGAAAAGAAAAAGAAGAACTTCTAAAAGCTACTAACGAAAAATATGAAGCTGTAACAAAAGATTACTCCTCGATGAAAGAAGAGTTAGAGAAAGTTAAAAATTCTCTAGCTACTATGGAAGAGGAAAAAGCTGCTAAAATTCGCGAAGAACTTTTCAACGTTCGTATGGCCTCTTTTGATGAGAGCTACGACCTATCCGATGAAGATCGTCAAGTTCTTGCATCAGATATTAAAGATTTAAATGATGAAACTTTTGCCGCTTACCAAAATAAGATGGCAGTTCTTATGAAAGAAAAGAATAAGGCTGCTAAAAAAGCAAAAATGGCTAAAGAAGCAAAAGCAGAAGAGGCAGTAGTCGCTTCTGTTGTTGTAACTGAAATCAAGGCTTCCAAAGAAGAAGCCAAAGAAGTCATTAATGAAGCTTTAGACAATGGCACGAAACAGGTAACCGATGTTCCTGCGACTGCCACTGCTAATGAACCTTGCTTGTACGAAAGATACAAGAAAGCCTTTAGCATTGAAGGTTTCAATGTATCGTAAAAAATAGGAGAAAATATATATGGCATACGTATCAACAACAAAACTAATCAAGCCATTTCGCGATTATGATGAGCATAATGTCATCAATTTATTCGCGTTTGATGGCACAGCCAACAAAGGAACACTTGTAAAAGTTAGTACTGGTTGGTCCAATACAGACTCTAACGGTGGCATTACCCCAGTTGCAAATCCACATGCTGCAGCTTATAATGGCACAGTTAGTTCATACTACGTTTTAACACCTCGGGTAACCGAAGCTGGAACAGGAGATGCACCACTCGGCATTCTTTTGAATGACGTTAGAGTAACCGATGAAAACGGTGAGTTTCTAATCTACAAACCAGCTAAAGCTGCAGAACTAGGAGCAGTAGCTTCTGGTCAAGCAGTTCCAATTCTAACAAAAGGAACGATCCTTTATGCTGCTAATCAAATCACAGCAGGCATGGTAGCCGTAAGTGCTGCAAATGGTACAATCACTGGTTATACCGATGCAAATCTTCCAGCTGCAAACACAATAGGTCAACGCAAAGTTGTCGGAAGATTCCTTGGCGCAACCGATAGTGATGGTTATGCTTTACTAAAGTTAGATGTCTAATTTTATAAGGAGAAAAATTAAATGAAATTAAAATTAAAAAATACACCAGAACAAGTTGAACTCATTAAAGCAATGGGTTCTAGAAATGGTACAGAAAGCCGCGAAGCTCTAGAAGCTTTTGCAGCTTTTGTTGGACCAGTAATCCAAAAGGTTCTTAACGAAAGCGCCATCTCTTCTGCCCTCTACACTGATATGGCATATGATGAAGATGATAGTCCTTCGATCCCTCTTGATTTGTACTACAACGAAGATGCAGGTTTGATCTCTGTATGGAGTCAAAATGTAGCAGGTGGCATGCCAACTTCTACAGTTGATGTTCCAGTACAAGAGATGAAATTCAGCACCTATCGTTTAGATAGTGCTGTTTCTTTCAATAAGAAATATGCTCGTAAGAGCCGTCTTGATGTAGTAAGCAAAGCTATTGAGCGCATGACCCAAGAAATTCTTGTAAAACAAGAGCGTAATGCTTGGGCAGTTGTTCTAAAAGCTGTTGCCGAAGCCGCAACAAAGAATGGCAAAGCTGCTTCTGTAGGTTCTACAGGATCTCTTCGTCATCTAGTTGATAGCGCTGCTTCAACTGCTGCTGGATTCACATTAGCAGATCTTAACATGCTAGTAACTCGCATGAAAAGAATCAGTCAAGGTTTTGCAGGTGGCACAGCTGCTGAAACTCGCGGAGTAACAGATATTTTTGTTAGTCCCGAAGTTAAAGCTGCTATCAGAGCATTTGCTTATAACCCAATCTTCCCAACAAGTGGAAGTGCTCAAAGTTCAGTACCAAATAGTGTTCGTGAAGATATCTATCGTGGTGCAGGCACAGAAGAAATTTATGGAATCACAATCAATGAATTACTTGAACTTGGCCTAAACCAAAGATACAACACTCTATTCGGAACGGTATTTAATGCTGCTTCTGATTTAGCAACTGACGTTGATGGTTACTACAATAGTAGTTTTGCCACAGCTTCACAAGAATTAATCGTCGCAGTTGACGGAACTCGTGATGCATTTGTGCGCCCAGTAGCTCGTCAAGCCGAGAGCGGTGGTCAATTTGTTGTCCTACCAGACGACCAATTCTACGCTGCTCGCCAAGACAAGACAGGCTTCTACGGATTCGTAGAAGAAGGTCGTGTTTGCTTGGATGCTCGCGCAGTAGGCGGAATTGTACTAGGCTAATTCTGATACAATCAGTCATGAAAACCCTCAAGGTTAATTCCTTGGGGGTTTTCTTTTTTTGGAAAAGAGTATAGTTAATCAATATAATAAGATTAAAGGGAATATTATGGCAAAAAAGAAATTAAATTTAAACGAAATGCATCAAGCTCATGGAAAAGATGAGAATAAAGACTCTGTTCAAAGCTTAGATCAAATTTGGGGAGACGATGGCGTATCAAAATATAAGACTCTTGACTTAATGGAATATACCAATAATCTAGCAGAAATGAATAAGAGCGATCTTCAGAATCATGCTGCAAAATTAGGGTTAGTACCAATTGATAGCAGAGAAATTCTTGTTAAAAGACTGATTGCAGAATTTAAGAAGCATACCACAAAATATCAACCAGTCCGCAAACAAGAGTCCAAAGACGATAAGAAAGAAGCTAAAGTAAAGAAATTATTATCAGATTAATTCTGATTAATTTTTCTGTCATGTGTAATTGTTATTACTATGGCAACAAATTATAATATCTCTACATATCAAGGCGACTTTCTTCAAGCAACTCTCTCATTAAAAGATTCTAATAGCAATAGAATTAATTTAAGCGGATACGATGTCCGTGGACAGGTTAGAAATGGATATGGAGCTACAGGGGTTTTATTGAATTTAAATCCTACTATTACAAGCGCTGTTTCTGGAATTATCAATATAACAATTAATTCTGATATCACAAAAGATTTACCCGTGGGGCTATTTGTTTATGACATAGAAAGATTTCCATTAAATCTCCCAACAGGGAATACTATAAAATTAATGGCAGGAAAATTCATAGTATCTCCAGAAGTTACGAGATAAATTTATGGGAGAAATCGTAGTTGATGTAACATTACCAAATGCGTTATCGGTTGATGTAACATCACCAACTCAAGCTCTTGCTGCAAATGTTACTGTTCCAGGTCCACAAGGGCCAAGAGGAGAGAATGGAGTAGACGTATCAATCAATAATCTTTCTGGAAATTTATTCTTTACTGGTACAGATGGAATAAAAATTTTAGCAACAGGAAACAATATTATTGTTGTATCTGGTAATAGTGGTTATTTTCAAAAGTTAATTAATGAGTTATTTCTTCAAACTCAAACTATATCAGGAAATTTAGAAGTACTTGGAAGTGGATTTTTTACAAGTGGAATTAAGGTTGGAACTGGCACAGTATTTATAGAACCAAGTAGAATACTAATTAATGGTGATCCTGTGATCACTAGATCTGGTCTTAATGCTGTAAGTGGTTATTTTGAATCAGAGAATACTATAGGTTATAGCTATTCTTTACCAGTTGGAAATGACAATTACTTTATTACTTATCCATCTGTTCTCAATTCTGACCCTAGATCAATTAATTGCATATTCCAAAACACTGTAGATAACATAATTTACTACTATTCTATTGGTAATATCAATAAAACTGGTTTTTATATCAATTTTAGTGACCAGATAAATAATAATGGATATTCTTTAAATATTAATGTTAAAAAATAAAAAAAATGTGTAATACTATAAAAGGAAAAATTTAATTATGATAAGCGCATTTAAACATATTCGTCTCAGTGGTCAAAATTTAATACCAACATTTGATTCTAGTAGCAATACTTTAAGACTCTCTCTTGGTGGCACAGGAGTAGCCTACTACCAGGAACTAACTGGACTCAGTGGCTATTTACACAATTTAATAAGAACAGCAGATGATGATGTAACTCGTATTAATAATTTAAGTGGTGCAGTAACATTTCAAGGTGGTCAAGGAATTGGTATCGGCGTTGATCCACTCACAAACACGATCACAATTAGTGGTGCAGATAGTGGATATTTTCAAGGCTTAATCAATACTCTTACAACCAATTTAGAAAGTACTGGTACAACTTTAACCACAAATCTTGCAAGTACTGGTACAACTTTAAACACGAAAATAGAAAATACTGGTACAGCATTAAGAAACCAAGTAGTTTCACTTAGTGGAGACTTAGGCTTAACAGGCGCACATGTTTATGCTAACTTTGTGCGTAAAGCTACTCAGCAATCTTTTACTTTAAATGTGCCCACAAACGTTGAAACAACAGGTATTCTTTTTCCTGTAGCATTTTCTAGTACTCCAGCTTCGGTTAATATCACTCTTGAAGTTCCTGGTGATGTAATGTACATGACATCAATTAAAAATAAAAGTAGCTCAGGATTCACAGCAGATTTCTCAGATGTTATTCTCGAAGAAGGTGTGAAAATTAACACCTTTGCAAGTAATCCTACAAATACTTAATTTATTTGTGTAATTGTTATTGATTTTACATATAATGTGTAAAGTCTAGTCTATCGAAAGATAGCAGATTAGCGAAAGCTAACAGAATAAAATTATGGCAAATATATTTAAGGCGAAAAGTTTAATATCTCGCACAGGGGTTTTTTCCAACGAAGTTATTGCGCCTAATTTAGTTTACAATACTGGCAATCAAAACGTATCTGGAATCAAGAGCTTCTACTCTAGACCAACAGTAAATGGTACAGGAGTATTATTAAGTGGTGAAGCTGCAAGTCTTCCAACAACAATAGTTTATACCACTGGAGATCAAACTATTAGTGGAGTTAAGGTATTTCAATCTACAATAGTTGCAAAAAATATTTCTGGAGGTGGTGGAAATTTATATATTCAAGGTTCTAGTGGAGCTGATCCAAGTGATACTTCAGTATATATTATTGGAGGATATGGGTCATCTTATAATGCAGGAGAGGTAGTTCTGCAAGGTGGAAGTGGACTTTATGGCGGTGGAGCCGTTTCAATTTATGGTGGTGGAGATTCAAGTACAAGATATTATGGATCGATTAATGTAATTGGTTCTTCTATTAATATAAATAATGACAATACTGCAGCAAGAAGTATAGCTATTTATAAAACTGGAGTAGGCGGTATAACAAATAATGTTGTTATTAATCAAGGTTCAGTCAATGTGGAGAATACTTTTACAATTAGTGGCGTACAAGTAACTCCATTATCGTATGTAACGACTGGGCAGACTGGAGTCTTTTACCCACGAAACAATCCTAGCGGATTTATTACGGGAGTAAATTTAACTCCATACGCTTTGGCTAATCAAGTCGTTTATATTACTGGTAATCAAACAATAAGCGGAACTAAAACTTTTGCTAACAATCTTGAAGTTCAAGGAACTGGTATTTTTAATGCTTTAGACTTAAGCAATATTAGTGAATTTAATTTCTCTGGAACAAATATAAATTTAATAAGTGGAAATGTAAATGTCTCTGGTCAAATTTATATTTCTGGAAATCCAGTATTAACTGGAGTAGATTTAAGTTCTTACGCAACAACTACTAATCTTGCTAGTACTGGATCGACTTTAACTAATAATGTCACTGCTTTGAGCGGTTTGTTTACAGGATTTACAGGAAATTTAGATACAACATTTGCAAGCGACATTCAATTAGCTAATACTGGATCGACACTAGTTAATAGTATTAGCTCTTTGAGCGGAACATTAACTTCTAATTATGCTACTATTGCAAATCTTGCCAGCACGGGATCTACATTAAATTCTAATATAAATTCTTTGAGCGGATTATTTACAGGATATACTGGAGCTTTGGACGCAACTTTTGCAAGTGATATTCAGTTAGCTAATACTGGTTCGAATCTTGATACGAAAATCAATAATTTAAGTGGAGTTACAGTATTAACTTATGGAAATCAAAATATAACTGGAAATAAAACTTTCATAAATGACATCAATGTCTCTGGAAGTGGAATTTTTAATGCTCTTGATTTAAATAATATTGATGTATTAAGTTTATCTGGAGTAGATATAAGTATAACAAGTGGAAATATTGCTCTAACAAATCGTCCTACTGTAAATGGCACAGGAGTTGTTTTAAGCGGAGAACTTAACAGTACTGGAATTTTATTAAGTAATAGAATAAACTCTTTGAGTGGCTCACTAAACTCTTCTGGAAGTAATTTAAATAATTCAATCATATCTTTGAGTGGTTTATTCACTGGATTCACTGGATCTTTAGATGCGAGTTTTGCAAGCGATATTCAGTTAGCTTCTACTGGTTCGACCCTGCAAACGAATATCAATAACTTAAGCAACACTTACGCTACTATTACGAATGTTGCTTTGACTGGAAGTACGTTAGCTACAAACATTGCAAGCACTGGTTCAACTTTGGTTGGCAGCATTACTTCGTTAAGTGGACTCTTCACTGGATTTACAGGAAATCTTGATGCGACTTTTGCAACGGATACCCAAGTTGCTAATACTGGAACAACTCTTGTTAATACTATCAATTCATTAAGCGGAACGCTAACATCAAGCTATGCAACTATATCCAATCTTGCATTAACAGGCTCTACTTTAGTTTCTAGTATAAATTCTTTAAGCGGGACTTTAACTTCTGATTACGCTACAATATCAAATCTTGCCAGTACTGGTAGTACTTTGGCTACAAATCTCGCTTCTACTGGCGCAACATTACAAACTAATATAAATAATCTCAGTAATACATATGCAACTATCACAAACCTTGCTTCTACTGGAGTCACTTTAAATACTTCAATAAATAATTTAAGTGGTGTTTCAGTATTAACATTTGGGAATCAAACTATCAACGGTTTAAAAACATTCACATCTGGTATAGATATTTATAGCGGAGCAAGTCCTCAGTCTTTAAGAATATTTAATAGCACAGGAACTAATAGCGGCGAATTTGCGCTAATTGGTTGGGGATCTAATTTAGGAATAGTATCTACTGGAACAAATGCTCTTGTGATTGGAACTCAAAGTTCAAATTCTGGCATACTCCGAGATGTTATAATTACTGGCAATAATATTGCTTTGTATCCTAATAGTGGTGGAAGACTTTATATAAATGGAACATCTAGTTTAAATGATAATTTATTACAAACTAGTCAATGCTCTGGTAATATAACTGGATTTATAACTGGATTTGGATTTACTGGAAATTATACAGGAAACTACGAGGGTGGATATTTCTTAGGTAGAACAAAATTAACTCAAAATACAGTTCAATTAGTTGATTCTAGTTTTGGAAGTAATTATATTACAAAAAATACAAATGCACCTAGTCAAAATTTTAGAAGTGTAGCAGTTTCTAGTGACGGAAGATATCAAATTACCGCAGTTGGAAATTATTCCTCTGCGCTTGGATATGTTTATGTATCTAATGACTATGGTAATACATGGACCCCTAGAATAACAGACGCCACTAGAGACTGGCGACAAGTTGCAATATCAGCAGATGGTAAGTATCAAGTAGCATGTCATAATGGTGGTTATATTTATGTATCTAATGATTATGGAAATACTTGGAATGCTAAAGATAGCGTTAGAAACTGGCTTTCTATTGCGATAAGCAGTGATGGAAAATATCAAAGTGCCGTTTCTACTGCGGGCGTTTATATTTCAAATAACTATGGAAATACTTGGACAGTAACAATTAATAATATAAGTTATATTTTTATTGCTATGAGTAGTGATGGAAAATATCAATATCTAATACTTGATGCAGGATTCGGTGGAAGTATTTTTAGGTCTTCTGATTATGGTAATACTTGGGTTATAATTCAGAGTGGCTCGGCTACTAGTTATGGTTCTATTGCAACATCTGCAGATGGAAAATATGTGATACATAATAGAACTTCTTCTAATAATCTTTATATATCTAATGATTATGGAAATACATTTGTTGCAAAATCAACTACTGCAATTTATTTTAGCGTTGCAATATCAGATAATGGAAAATATATGGTCGCTGGATTAGGAAAATACTTTGCTTCTACTGGTGGAATTTATTTTTCTACTGATTATGGAAATACATGGAAATTAATAACTCCTAGTTCACAAGTTTGGGCAGTTGCTATGTCTAGTAATGCGAAATATGTAATCGCAGCAAGTTCAAGCTCATCTACTCCAATTCACATATTCAAAACAGATGAACTAATAGACGGCAATTTAACAATCAATAACAATTTAACTTTACCTTCTGGTGATTTTTATTCTTATAACGCAACTGGAGTTAATTCTGGTGAATTTGGATTAATTGGTTGGCGAAACAATCAATTTGTAATTGGTTCTCAAAATACAACCTCTGGCATATTAAGAGATGTTCTAATAACTGGTAATAACATAAACATTAATGGTTCTGGTGTTCTTAATATTTTTGATAATACAAATATAGTAGGAAATCTTATAGTTAGTGGAAATGTACAAATATCTGGTGGACTTTTTGTAAGTGGAAATTCAGTACTAACAGGAGTAGATTTAAGTTCATATGCAATAACAACTAATCTTGCTTCGACTGGTTCAACTTTAGCTACAAGTATTAATAGCTTGAGTGGACTATTCACAGGCTTTACTGGAAATCTTGATGCGACTTTTGCTAGTGATGACCAACTTGCCAATACTGGATCGACACTAGTTAATAGTATTAGCTCTTTGAGCGGAACTCTTACTAGCACTTATGCTACCATAAGCAATCTTGCAAGTACTGGATCTACATTACAAAGTAACATAAATACATTAACAAATAATTTAAGCTCAACAGGTAGCTCATTAGACAATAAGATTGGATCATTGAGTGGAACGCTAACATCTACTTATGCTACTATCTCAAATCTTGCAAGTACTGGCAGTACTTTGGCCACGAATCTTGCTTCTACTGGTTTAAATCTTGATACGAAGATTAATACTCTAAGCGGCAGTTCAGTTTTACTTTATGGAGATCAAAGCATTGGCGGAGTTAAAACTTTTAGAGATAATGTTTACATTAATAATCTTTTTGTTACTGGAACTGAAACTATTGTTAGTACTAATAATTTTAATGTTCAAAGTCCTTATCTTATTTTAAATCTTACTGGTGGAGCAGTTGATGGTGGAATATTTTTTGTTACTGGAGCAGGATTAACTGGAATAAATGATAGTGGTCCTATCATTGGTTTTGATCACTCTAATAAATTTAAATTTGGAGTTAGTACCAGAAATAGTGACCTTTCAACTTTACCTGATATAGCATCAGTTCAAGATATTACTGCTTATAGCGGTTTTGTTGATGGCAAGTACTCAACCATAATAAATCTTGCTTCAACTGGGAGCACACTATCTACAAATCTAGCCAGTACAGGTTCAACTCTCCAAACAAATATAAATAATCTTAGTAATACTTATGCCACGATAACTAACCTCGCTTCGACTGGAAGTACGTTAGCCACAAACATTGCAAGCACTGGTTCAACCCTGCAAACGAATATCAATAACTTAAGCAACACCTACGCTACCATTTCAAATGTTGCTTTAACTGGAAGCACATTAGTCACTAATTTAGCTAGCACTGGCTCAACTTTGGTTGGCAGCATTACTTCGTTAAGTGGACTCTTCACTGGATTTACAGGAAATCTTGATACGACTTTCGCTAGCGATATTCAACTCGCGAATACTGGATCGACTTTAGTTGGCAGTATCAATTCTTTAAGCGGGACTCTAACTTCTAATTACGCTACTATTACTAACCTTGCTTCTACTGGTTCTACTTTGAATTCTAATATAAATTCATTGAGTGGCACATTGACAGGAAATTATCTTACAACTTCATCTGCTTCTAGTACTTATGCAACTATCACTAATCTAGCAAGCACTGGCTCTACTTTAAATACCAGAATAAACAATCTTAGTGGTTACATTAATTCAACATCTAGTAATATTGTTTTTACAACAGGAAATCAAACAATATCTGGAGTTAAAACATTTGCAGAAAATACAACATTTGGTGACACTGGGCAAGGTGATTTTTTGGTTATTTCTGGTAATAATTTTACAGTTTATGGAAGTGGCAATTTTACTAGTGGGCTTTTTGTTAATGGCAATGCAGTACTAACTGGAATTAATTTAAGTTCATATGCAACGGTAACTAATCTTGCTTCAACTGGCTCTATTTTAACGAACAATATCGTTTCCTTAAGTGGATTGTTCACTGGATTTACAGGAAATCTTGATACGACTTTCGCTAGCGATATTCAGCTTGCGAACACTGGCTCAACACTAGTTAATAGTATTAGTTCTCTCAGCGGAACTCTAACATCTACATATGCTACTATATTAAATCTAGCAAGTACTGGCAGTACTTTAGCCACTAACCTTGCTAATACTGGCTCAACACTTCAAACTAATATTAATAACCTCAGTAATACTTATGCTACTATTACGAATGTTGGTTTAACTGGATCGACTATTGTCAATAATATCACTTCCTTAAGTGGATTGTTCACAGGTTATACTGGGTCTTTAGATAATACTTATGCAACTGATCTTCAAGTTCTAAATACTGGTATTACTTTAAACACAATAATTAACAATTTAAGTGGCTATATTAATTCCTCATCTAGTAATATTGTTTTCACAACTGGAAATCAAACAATATCTGGAATAAAAACATTTACACATGGAGTTTTAAATATCTCTATAAAGCCACAAAATTCTGGTTTAGAAATAAATAACGGGCCATTGATTTTACGTTCTGCTGCTGGAACTTATGGAGCAGCAAGAGTTGAAATATTAAATGAAAATGGAGCAAATGGCTTTACAGTAGTTAATGAAGGTTTAGATTTAGTAGATTTTGGATTACAATCATCTACTAATAAAAAAATAAACTTTAGAATGGAAGGAAGAGAAGAATATTCTAATGGTAATAATCAAGAATTTCAAATTATAGATGTATCTGATGGTGCTGTTTATTATGCGAGATTTGGAAACAATAATATTGTAATAGGAGAAAATACTGAAAAAATTGGAGTTGGTACACTCACTCCTACTGAAAAACTAGAAGTAGTTGGAAATTTAAAATTATCTGCTACTAATAGTAAAATTATTATTTATGATTCAGCAAATGGATCAGACAATAAGATAACCTGGCAAGATAATGAATTATTATTTGGAAATGATTTTGATAATAGCAATAAACAAGTAGGATTTTTATTTGGTAGTGGGCCATTATACGAAAATGTATTGTATTCTTACATGGGTGGTTCACAAAATACAAACTTAAATATACCAAGTGGCAGAAATGGTTATATTGCTATAAATGAAGATTTAGTAGCTACTGGATCTAATTTAAATACTCAAATAGAAAATGCAAAAAAATTAGCAATTGCATATGCTATAGCACTATAATATATAAGGTGTAATCTATTTAAACATATATGAAAAAACTTATAACAGGATACCAATTCTTAGCTAGTAGCAAATTAGTTAATTTTACTGAATACGGCCCAACTAATCCAGTAATTCTTGATAATTTACTATTAATAACAAATGTAAGTAAAGGCCAAATAATTTATAATTTTGCAGATACAGCAGCAACTGGAGCTGTGAATTCTACTAGTGGATTTTTATTAGGTTATAATACAACATCAATGGCTAATGCTGATAGACTTCAGATATTTTATGATGCTCCTACAGAAGATGTTGATTTTGCAAGTGGTTATCTAACTGGATATATAACTGGGTCTGGAACAAGCACTGGGTTGTATTCAAGTGCAATAAGATTTGATTATCAGTCTGTTGGAGGACGAGCAGTTGATTTGGCTTCTGGATTTTTCCCACAATATGGTCGTAATGCTAATGCAGTATTAAATATTGATTCTCAAGGTGGTGGCGCATTAACTCTTCAAGCAGATCTTGATAAAGATATTGATAGTGTCACAGCATTTCCTCCAGTTGGCGGCTATGCTAGTAATTATTCTATTCAAACTGGAGTTGGAACAATACTTAGTGGTAATAACTCTAGACTTGCTTGGGGAGTTACTAATTATGGTACAGGAAATATTTATCTTAAATTTGGTGCAGGAGCAACAGTAACAACTGGCGTTAGTTTTGGCGTAACTGGTGCGATTATAACTGGTAGTAGTTTTAATCTTATATTAAAAGGTGGAAATACTGAATTTGATAATAACGGCGGAAACTTCCTTGATTTTACCCCAAAATATAATGGTCCAGTTAGCGTTGCTCAATATCCTAATGTTAACATTAAGTATATTTCTTGGGAACTAGTTTAATATGAAAGAAAAGAAAATAATAATCAATAGTCCCGAGGTTAGTGAAGAGTTAGTTGAATTTTTTAAAAGTATAAATTTTCAACACTGGGATAATTCAGATCATACAGTCACAAGAGATGCAAAGTATGGATATACTATAGTTCCAGGTCCAATTAAAAATGGCGAAGCACCAACCGAACAAGATCAACAAGACACTAGGGAAATTGTTGGTTGGCAATTCTTTTGTCTTGTGCCAGATGATTTTGTTGCTCCAGAAGGTGTGCTAATTGAAGAAATTTAAATGTACAAAAGATACTATGATATTGATGTTGATGCAAAAGCTTACGCAAACAATATCGTAAAAGCTGGCGGAAGAATTCCGTCTGATATAGGTAGTGTTAGTGATTTCATTAGAAAATTAAAACAAAATAATTTGTGGAATTCCCTCTCTGAAGCTTGGTTTTTTAGAAGCGTTCATAATATTGGAACTGGAACAACAGTGTATCCTTTAAAAGATATTAATAATATTGGTACAATGGTGAATGGTCCAACTTGGAGTCCAGCTGGAATAGTATTTGATGGATCAAATGATTATATTATTTGTAATTCAAATGAAAATTGGAAAAAATTAGTTGCTCAAAAACAAATTAGTGCATCTTGCATAGGAACTTGTCCTACTAGTGGTTCAAAAGGCGGCATGTTGGTTGCTCTGATTCAAAGTCCACAATATATTTTTATTTGGGTTAACCCAAGAACAAGTTTTGGTGGTGAATATAGATATGGAAATACAACAAATGGGTCTTATTCAAGTACCAGTGATAATACAACTACAGGTTTTAATATGTGGAGTAGTACTGGCGGATTAGGAAGAAGAAGTATTGGCTATAGAAATGCTACGTCAATAGCTAGTAACGGAGCAGCTTCAGCAGGAGACACAAGTCAAGGATATGAACAATTGCCTAATAATACAGTAGATGGTTCTTTAACTTTTGGTAGAGGCGTTGGTCAATATGAAGGAACTTTTTCTCATTGTTTTATTTTTAATGATTATCTTTCAGCAACAGATGTAACCACAGTTTATAATATAGTTAAAAGCACAATTGGAAAAGGATTAAATTTACCATGAGATTTTATGATCTTGATATTGATGTTAAAAATTATGCAAAGCGCATAGTCGATGCTGGATATAAATGTCCAGCTGATATTAATAGTGTTAGCGATTTTGTAAAAGGATTAAAAGCTAGTAATTTATATTACAATGTTGCAGATATGTGGTTTTTAAGATCTAATCAAAATATAAGTTCTGGTAGTACTTTATATAGCTTAAAAAATATAGCAAACACTTGCACTTTAGTAAATGGTCCAACTAGAGATGATAACGGAATAAAAACTTTAAAAGCTACTTCTCAATATTTAAACATAATAACTCCAGAAATTTTAGATAATTTTACAGTTTGCTTTATAGGTAGTAATATTGGAGCAAATTTAACCAGTACTCCAATTTTTAATTTTCAAAAATTAAGAACAATATATAGTGACGATACTGTAAGTTTAGATTTTGCTGGTACAAACGCATTAAGAATGTTTAGTAGAACATCTGGAGTAACTACTACTGTAAATCCAGCAGATTCTTCTTATGGATCATCTACTTTTGGTTTTCAAGGAATTTCAATATCTCATGATGTAAGCTCTAATCTATTCTCTTATCGAAGAGGAACAACAGTAACAACGACTGGAACGCCTAGAACAAAATTACTTTTAAAAAATAGAATATATGCACCAACAAGAGACGAAAATGGATCAGAAGTTTTTAACAGTCTTTCTGATTTTATTTTTTCTGCATTTTTTCTTTTTTCAACAAATGTAGATAGTAATTGGAATAATATTTATAATGCATACAAAACAACCGCAGGAAAAGGTTTAGGTTTACCATGAAATATTACAAACTAGACAGAGACACAAAAGCCTATCTTAAAAGAATGGCTGTTGATGGAATTAAAACTCCAGCTGATATTTATTCTGTTAATGATTTCGTTGTTGGATTAAAAGATTTAAATTTATGGGAAGAAATTATATTTTGGCCATTTAGATCATCTCAAAATGCTGGAACAGGCACAAAGGCTTATAATTTAGGAACAATGGGAATATATAATGGCACTTTAACTAATAGTCCAACTTGGCAAGCAAACGGAATATTTTTAGCAGATGCTACAACTCAACATATTGCTACCAATTATCTTCCAGCAATAAATGAAGATGCAAATATATTTTCTGTTGTAGAATGTAATGGTGATGGCGCACAATTTAATGTTATCTGTTCAACAAGAAATAGTTCTAATGGAGGTTTTACTTTTGCTCAAAGATGGAATCTAGGAGATAATTTTGTTGGTATTACATGGCTTTCAAGTGGAACATGGACAGAAAATACTCAAACAGGTTTTTCTAATGGGTCTTTTCATTCTGCAAATCTAAGATTAACTTACAATACATCACCAAAAACAAAATCAATTAGCGTTGATGGAAACTCTGAAGCTTCTCCAACAAGTGACTCTTCTTCAACTTCATTGATAGGTGCTCCATTAACTATTGGAAGCGAAGGAACGTCTAGTTCAAGAGCTTTATCGGGGCAAATTGCATTTTTAGCATATTTTAGAAGAAGAAATATTAATACGAATGTTCTTCATAATTTATATAAAGTAACTTTAGGAAAAGGACTAAATCTACCATGAAATTTTATCAATTAGACAACGATACAAAAAAATACATAAAGCGCCTTAATTATAATGGCATTAAAACTCCAACTGATGTAACTTCAGTAGATCAATTTATACGAGGATTAAAAGATTTGGGCATTTGGGGAAATTTTGTTGATGCTTGGTTTTTAAGAGGTGACCAAAATGCTGGCTCGGGATCTAATGCATATTCTTTTAAAAATGGAACATATAATGCAACTCTTATTAATGGTCCAGTTTGGCATGGTAATGGAATTAATTTTACAACAACGCAATATGCTTTTAGTCTTATTAATAATCTTGATCAAGATGTTACTTTGGTTTTTGTAGGAGCAGGAAATAGACAAGCTTTTACTAGTTTTGGTCAAATTTTTGGTGTTCAAATTAATGCAGATTACAATAATAACGAAATAAGAATACAAGATTTTAGTGGAGGTGGAACTAATATAACAACAGCTCATAGAAATTCATCTCATGCTGCAAATAGAAGCGCTGGAGGACTCTCTAATCCTTTACAGAATAGTCAAAATTATACTATGCTTATTGGTAGTGCAAAAATTAATAGTATATTAAATATAAGAAATTTAAATGCAGCAACTTCTAATTCAGCCACTTCTGCAGGGCAAGGAAGAGCAACTCTTAATAGAATGCAATTAAATGGAAGATGGAATGGATCAGGTATAGATCTTGGAGTTAATATTACATCTTCGCTTTGTATGATATTTTCTCCTCAAATAGATTTTGCATCAACTTCTATTTATAATTTATATAAATCTACCGCAGGAAAAGGACTAGCTCTACCATGATAACTAATAGAACATATGGAATTGATCTTGATGTTATATCATATAACGCAAGAATAGTAGCTGGCGGCAATCAAAGTTTAAGTATGCAAAGTTTAAGACAATTAAATCAATTTGTAATTTCAATTAAAAAAATAAATTTATGGAATAAAATGATTTGTTGGCCAATGAAATCATCTCAAAATGCTGGAACTGGAACAGTAGTATATAGTTTAGGTGGATTACCAGTCTATAATGGAGCATTTAGTAATAGCCCAGAATGGACTCCATATGGCATAGATACTTTAGATTCTACTAATAATCGCGGAGTACAAATAGATAATTTACCTACATTATTAATTGCTAATAGATTTACTATAATGGCTGTTTCAAAAGGATTAAATCCAAATGTGGGAAATGGAGCATTTCATCATAATGGTTTCGCTTGGAGTAACACAGGTGGAGGTCAAAATGGACCAAATTATAGACCAAAAGATTTTGTAGCAGGCGCAAATTTTGCTGTACAAAAAAGCGCGACAGTGGCTACGGTAACCATAAGTGATACTATTGATTATGGTAATTTTCATACTGCTTTTCTTACTTCAGATGGATCTACAGCTTTTGGAAATGTAGATGGATTATATTCTAGTACTTCGTCTGCTTTAGTTGCTGGAGCATTAACCGCAACAAATCCATTATATTTTGGTCGTAGAAGTGCAGAATCAGCAAATACTAGATGTGTAGTTTCTTTTGGCGCAGTATTTTTTGATATTGACTTAAGAAATAATATTAATTTAATTAATAATCTTTATAAAACTACTTTAGGAGATGGGCTAGGTCTAGTATAAAGAAAGTGTAATATATTTATATGCAACTAAACAATCCAATTTTCATTAATCAAACAGATGCAGATATTAGATATGTAAATACTACTGGAGATACTATAAATGGAAACTTAATTGCTAATAATTTAGTATATAACACAGGAAATCAAATAATAAGTGGAATTAAAGACTTTATAGGTCCTGTTTCGTTTTTTCAAAAAAATAGTCATATGTATGATATGATAAAAACTGGACAAATTACAATTTGCTCTGGATTGGGTCCATTCGAAAGGCGCGTATATTCTGGCAATCTTGGAGTATTAAATAATCCAAATGAGGCAGCTGTAATTTTTTCTTATACAGGAATAGCAACAAATAGTAAAACACAATCTATAGAAAGATTTTATAAAAGAGCTATAGGCTCTAGTATAAGCGAAGGAACTCATATAGAACCTATAAATGTATCATCAAGTAGTGTCACTAATTATAGCTTTCCTGGGTTTGGTGGAGGTACATCTAATGTATCAAATCTTTTATCACTTGCCATTTTTGGCATCGGTGTTAATATGCCTATTTTATATGTATCCAAAAATCATTTAAATGCAGAAACAAACACTATTTTCGCAGGATTTAATGGTATAATTAGTGGAAATGGCTCTTTGGTTAATTTTAGCAATAGTCTTGGACCTCCATATCCAAGTTTTCCTACAGGTTTTACTTATATTGATAGACAAAATCAATATGGTACAGGATTTCTTGTGGGATTTTATCAAGGGCCTTTTAGCGCTGCTTTTAATCCATTTAATATTGCAAGCTCAAATGATTCTTTTAATACTCAAACTGGATGTCCAATTATTTTTGAATCTGCTTGGTTAAGCGATGGACCAAATAATGAAAGTTGGTTAAATATGGCTTTTAGAAATTATGGTCCAAGTGGAATTGGTAGAGCTGGTGCAGCAGCAAATCCTACAGGTTTAACTTTAAATGTATATGCAATAGATTAATTGATTTTTGTTGTTTTTTGTATTATAATTTAATTATGCGTATTCAAGGCCTTCTCACAGATAATCCAGTGAATATTATGGGTGGTATGGGAGAACAGTTAAAAAATAATCTTATACATATAGATGATAAATACCACTTTGATATTATAGGCTGTGATCAAGTCTTATCATATAAGGGCAAAAATTTTGACTTCAAAGGAATAGATGGATTTTTTAGTATTTATGGCGGTGAATTAGACCCCTTATTCGCACCCTTTATTAATCAAAATCTTTTTATTCAACGATCATTTGAATTTCCTAAACCAGATATTATTCATTCTTTTGATTGGAGCACTTTTATACCAGCTATATTTTTAGCAAAATATTATAAAGTTCCTTTAATTTGTACAATTCAATTATCAATTAAAGAATTAATTAAAAGCTATAATATAGATCCTTATGCAAGTCCACTATATAAACTTCACGAAGCTATAGAGATAGAAGGTTTAAATCAATCTGATCTTATCATACAAGTTTCTAATTCATATGCAAAAAATACAAATAAAATATTTTGGCCAAAAACATATGTTGTTGAAAATGGCATAGAATTAAATGAATGGCAACCTAAAAACCAAATTACATTACCTGGGAAGAATAAGTATAAAGTCATATTTATTGGACGAATTGAATACCAAAAAAATATACAAACTATTTTAGAAGTAAATTTACCAAAAGATCTTGATTTAATAATTATCGGTGGCCACAAAGGGTCTGCTCAAGAACTTATAGATAAAGTTATAGATAGAAGCAGAAAAGACGAAAACTTTATATATGTGGGGCCAAAATATAATCAGGAAAAGATAGATTGGATGTTTGCAAGTGATGCTGTACTTATGCCTAGTTTGCATGAGTCATTTGGAATAGTAGCACTTGAAGCTCTTGCTAGTAAGAATATATTATTGGGTAGTTTTAGCTGTGGAATGGGAGATTTTCTAACTGAAGATGTTGCTATAAATTGCGGTACATCCAAAGAATCTATAGAAAAAGCTTTAGATAATCTTATCAATTTACAAGAAGAAGAGAGAGTTCAAAGAATCAAAAAAGGCTTGGAGATATGTCGAGAATACACATGGGAAAAATCTGCTAAAAAATTAGCAGCCATTTATAGTTTATTTGCTTAAATAATATCTTATATATAGTGTAATATCTATTATATGACCAATAAAATTGTAGATATATCAGATGAGTTATTTAATGAACTTGGCGAGCCTGATGATATTAGTATTGCTACCGTAGCTTTTTGGCTAAGAACAAATATTGGCTCATTAAATGTACTTTTAAATAAATCATATACTATTAACGAATCTTCTCTTGAAGTAGAAGGCTCATCAACAGAAGCATTTGGCATCAACGAAAAAGCTATTTTTAAAAAATTATACATTATTCATTATTATGATCGTCAACTAAGAAAAACTCTTGTTAGCGTCTCTCTTGATAGCGTTGTGAGCATTTCTGATGAAGGAAGCTCTGTTACTAAAGTTAATAAAAATGAGTTAAGCAAAACTTTTGCTGGAATCAAAAAGCAAGAAATGGCCGAACTTAAAGAATTACTTAGTAACTACAATCTTAATGAAATCGCTCCTCTTCAAGTTGCTGGAGATGATTCTATTCCTGGATTATCAACCGAAGGAGATCAATCTGTTAACATTTACAATAGGGCAAGATAATGGCTAGCCTTCTTTCAGATATAGAGATCTTAAATGCGACTGGAGTAATGGGAGATCTTTTCGATACATTTTCTAGACCAATCCTAGTATATAAAGAGCCAAAAAAAATTATAAATCAAGTATCAACAAATAGTTTGCCAGGTTATGGCGAAGCAGCTATCAAAACTAATGTTACTTATATTCCTGTAAGCGGAGTCTTTGAAGCAAAAGTAAAATATAATCCTAAACAAGATCTTGAATTGTTACCAGAATTAAAAGGCCGAGTTAGTAAAGGAGTTGTGAAGATTAGAGTAGAAAGACCTGCTAGAGATTTTATAGTTAAGAATGGTAAAACAGAAAAAATCATGATAGACAACAAGCCTTATAATGTTGTCACAGACGACACAATGAAAAGATTCTTAACTTCAGAATATTTTATATTTTTCTTAGAAGCTGCTTCATAATGAAAATCAAATTAAATAAAAATAAAATCGCAGAGGCTTTAGCTAAAAGCTCTAAAATGG
>Ga0164294_10000856_pt1 | contig 28959 bp, 21 predicted proteins | sample GEODES005metaG_FD_111479 | JGI IMG/M metagenome (GOLD analysis project Ga0164294, IMG submission 111479) | Oligotrophic lake water microbial communities from Sparkling Lake, Wisconsin, USA - GEODES005 metaG | ecosystem: Environmental > Aquatic > Freshwater > Lake | place: USA: Sparkling Lake...
CAATATGATCCTATTCATCGTGTATTGATGCCATTGGCAGCACCCCATGAGCACAATACCATTTATATTAGTGATGTAGAATTTGTTCAACATAGAATTTCTACTGCTAGAAGGATAAAAGTTCAGGATCAGGAATTTTAGTTGTTTTCTACATTGGTTATTTTCTAAAAAGAGATGCATTGAATTGATTAATTGATGAATCAATGTAAACCTGTTTATTATTTTTTGAAATTAACCCATTCTTTAATATTTTGTTAAACCAAATTGAATAAACCATAGCACCTTTTGTGTTTAGGTGAGTTAAATCTCTATAATGATCATTTGGTAGAACTAAATTATTGAAATCGAGAAATTCTATATTTTTTTTAAAAGTAGCTAAATATTCTTTAAATATTTTTTCATTGCCCAATTGTGGTGATTTTGGATGAACTGGTGTTCTGATAAAGAAAATTCTTAATCCATTATTTTCACAATATTTGATGCATTTTTTTAAATAATCTAAATTAAGCGTAGAAATTTTATAATCTTTTTTTTGTTCGGCTAATAAAGATGAATCTATATTAGTATTTTCTAAAATTGAATCTACTTTGTTTATTTCAGTGGGGTAATATCCTCCAAAATAGGTTACTTTAATGGGTTTATTTTGAACGATATTTAACAAATTAGATTGATAGGTCATAATAAAAGCATCATAAAATCCTCGTTTATTTAATTTATATAAGTCGTATTTTTCACTAAACGACATAAGACTAGATTTTTTTGGATAATGTAAAGAGATATAATCTTTATAGGTGATCCATTCATCAGAAGACTTAATAATTTGATTATTGGTAACCTCAATAAATACATATTTTATGGACTTATTTTTTTTCGTAATGAATTTTAATTTAAAATATTCATAAAAGTAGGGCTCGGCTAGTGATGAAATATTTATACTATTTTCAATTAATGAGTCATAATATGCATGAGCAGGATGTGAATGTCCAATAAATACATAACTAGGCTCATTTTTTAAATTAAATACCGATGAATTATAAATTGTTTTCTCCATTGCATAATTTGATGCAAAAAACAATTTAACAGTTAAGCCAATAAAAATAACAACGGATGCAACAAATTTTAGCATAAACTATTAAAATTGAAAATAAATAAATTCTTGTGGTTTCCCCTTAAATACGACAATCAAAATGCAGATAACCATATAGAATAACCATCTGAATGGTTTGTACCAACCTAATGCAAACCGATCTAAGGCAAAATTGGTATGCCTAGCTTTCCATTCTAATACAATTAATGTGATAATGAAGAATATTGATGGGCCAATCTTATCAATGTTTACGAAATATGGTGTTTCAAAAAGTGATTTTGAGAACATTATCTTAATGTAATCAAATGCATCAGTTAAACTTTTTGCTCTAAAGAAAATCCATGCAATAACAGTTATCAAGAAGGTGCCAATCATAGATATGAATTCCAAAAACGATGGAAAGGTTTTCCCTTTAGCAACAATATCAAGATTAGTTCTATTGGTTTTGAAAATCACAGAGGGTATAATAAAAATAGCATTAAGCAATCCCCAGAAAATGAAAGTCCAATTTGCGCCATGCCAAAATCCACTAACTATAAAAATGATAAAAGTGTTTCTGACTTTCATTAAAGTTCCTACTTTATTTCCCCCAAGCGGTATGTATAAATAATCCCTGAACCATGTAGAAAGTGAAATATGCCATCTCCTCCAAAATTCTGAAATATCACGAGAAAAATAAGGGAAATTAAAATTCTTGAGCAACTCAATCCCAAACAATCTAGACGTTCCCAAGGCAATATCAGAGTAGCCTGAAAAGTCGCAATAAATTTGGAATGCGAAGAAAATTGCACCTAGCAAATGGGTGCTGCCATTATAATTTTGTCCGTTATTAAATATTGTGTTGGCATATTCTGCGCAAAGATCTGCAACCAAAATCTTTTTAAATAATCCCCATAAAATTTGCCTTAAACCATTATACGCTTTTTGCAAATCAAATACCCTTTTTTGCTTAATTTGGGGTAGTAAATGTGTTGATCTTTCAATCGGTCCAGCAACCAAAAGTGGAAAAAAACTTACAAAAACAGCATAATCAATAAAGTTCCTCTCCGGCTGAATTCTATCTTTATATATATCTATTACATAAGATAATCCATGAAATGTGTAAAAAGATATGCCTATCGGTAAAATTATATTAAAGGTCATAGGATGAATAGAAAATCCTAAATGTGCAACCCCTTCAGTGAAGGATTGAATGAAAAAATTATAGTATTTGAAAACACCAAGAAATCCTAAATTCACAATGATACTAATCCAAAACCAAATCTTTTTATTCCGATCACTAGTGGAATCGAACATCTTTAAACCAGTAAAAAAATCTAAAAGGGTAGAGAATATCAATAAAAAAAGAAACCGCCAATCCCAACAAGCATAAAAATAATAACTAGCAGCAAGTAAAAATAAATTTTGAAACTTTACCAATCGGTTAGATAATAGCCAATAAATACTAAAAACTATTGGTAAGAAAAGCGCAAAACTTAAAGAATTAAAGAGCATAAAATGATGAATAATGACAAATTTAGTATTGGAATGTTGAAATTTGAAGATAATAGATGAATTTGAAACATTTTTGTGTTAAAGCAGCAATGATCAAAACAAATCTTATGAACTTAGTTTTAGAATAGCTAAAGCTCAAATTAAATTATTGCGATAAAAATATACATAGCTTAAAAGAAATTCATTTTACATTTTTACAAACATTTAAGGATAATAAAATTTGATTTTTATCGAATTTTTTTATCCCAATGTTTTCAAATCGTAAAGTTTTTGACTTTGGCTCATAACAACTTGAGTTTTGAATACCTTCGACCTATAAAATAGTTGTATGCACAAATTTGGTTATCTTATCTGTATAATTTTCTCAAGTATATTATCTGTGGCACAACAAAAATCCGTAACTATTTTGGAAGTTCCCGGAAAGCAAGCTTTTACCCAAATCAAATCGGATCATTTTGCTGTTTTACCCAGTGGAAGATATGTGCAACCCGCCGGTGAAATCTTACGCATCACACACGACCCCTTCGGATTGGCCATTTCTCCCGACGGCTCTACATCTGTTACCATCCACGATGGGGTTATAACAATAATCAACAACAACAATCTTAATGCCGTTAGGGTTCCCTCTTACGACAAGAAAATTAAATCCCCTTTAAAAAACGGCTCTTTTATTGGTGTTGCATTTGCAGCAGACAATAAAACGGTTTACTTAAGCGGTGGCGATAATGGTGCTGTTATTGTTTACGACATTGAAAAATTTGTAACGATTGATTCTATATCATTAAACGGCACAATTGATGGGGTTAATTATGAAGATAGCTATACTTCTGATTTGGTTTTATTGAATGAGCATGAATTATTGGCTTTAGACAGGGGTAATTTTAGATTGGTAAGAATAGATATCCCTTCAAAAAAGATAACAGCATCGATGAAATCGGGAAGATTACCATTTGGTTTAGCATTGAGCCCAGATAAACAATTTGCATTTGTGGCAAATGTGGGGTTGTATGAATATCCATTGGTAAAAGGAACAACCAAAGAGAATATGCAAAAGCAAATGATTCCTTATCACCCTTATGGAAACGGCACAAAAGAAGCCATTGAAGGAACAACGATTGAAGGAAAAGAAATTCCTGGGGTTGGTTCTCCATTACATGAAGATGCGATGAGCGTGTTTAGTTTTGATCTTTCTACAAATCAATTGGTAAAGAAATTCAAAACTGGCTATCAAATAGGCGAAATGGTGGAAGAAGCTGAAGTGGTTGGTGGAGCAAGCCCCAATTCAATTGCGGTTGGTACAAAATATGCGTATATCACCAATGCTTCTAACGATAATATTGCTGTAATTGATTATCGTACCAATAAAATCATAGATCATATTGCTGTTCATTTTGATCCTAAAATGGATAAATACCGTGGATTGTTGCCATTTGGCATCACTTTAAGTAAAGATGAAAAAACCTTGTATGTAGCATTATTGGGTGCTAACGCAGTTGCTGTAATTGATGTGAAATCAAAACAAACAAAAGGATTAATTCCTGCAGGTTGGGGAACAAGTAGGGTTAAACTTTCTCCTGATGAAAAAAACATGTACATCATTTCTTGTAGGGGTTTAGGCGCTGGGCCTAATGGTGGAAAAGGTTTTGTAAAACCAATTCAAGGAACTTACGTAGGTGATATTCAACTGGGAACTTTTCAAAAATTGGCTGTACCAGATAGCTTACAACTTGCTACATACACCCAAACTGTTAAAGCATCAACTTTTTCTGCTGTAACTATACAAGATGATGGTGTTAATCCTTTACCTCCATTACCTGCTTTGAGGGAAAGTCCTATTAAATATATAGTGTACATCACCAAAGAAAACCGCACGTATGATGAGTTCTTTGGACAATTGGCAGGCGGAAATGGCGATTCCACATTAGCGAAGTATGGATTACATGTGGCGATGGCAGACAATACCAGGGTTAATGTCACACCTAATCACCATAAAATTGCCCAACAATTTGCGTTTAGCGATAATTTTTATTGTGATAGTGATGCATCTATCCATGGGCATCATTGGATGATGGGTGTTATACCTAACGAATGGGTGGAAACCAATTCTAGTTCAGGTGCTAGTGCGAAATTGTTTTCTAACGCACCTGGAAGACGTTACCCCGGATCAACTGGAAGTATGGATCCTGAAGATTATGCAGAAAAAGGCGGTTTATGGGAAGCATTGGAAAGAAAAAAAGTTTCCTTTTATAATTTTGGAGAAGCCAACGAAACCGCTCACGTAAGAGAGCAATGGTTTGATACAGCAACAGGTGCGGGCCATATTGTTATGGTACCTATGCAAGATCCATTGTGGAAAAGAACAAGTCACAACTATGCAGGGTTTAACATGAATATACCAGATCAGTTTAGGTTAGACCAGTTTGAAAGTGAATTTACCAAAATGTGGCTAAAAGGTAAGTCAAAAATGCCACAATTGGTAACCCTACAATTGCCCAATGACCATGGAGCAGGAATTCGTCCCATTGACGGATACCCTTATGCATCATCTTTTATGGCAGATAATGATTTGGGATTAGGTAGAATGTTGCATTTTCTATCTCGCACTCCTTATTGGAAAAACATGTTGGTGATTGTAACAGAAGATGATCCCCAAGGAGGTGTTGATCATATCGACGCACATAGAAGTATTTTAATGATGGCTGGCCCATATGTGAAAAAAGGATACGTATCCCATACCCATGCCAATTTTGGATCTATCTTAAAAACTATTTACAACATCTTAAATGTACCCTATGTAAACCAATATGATGTAACAGCATCATTACTCAACGATTGGTTTACACCAACACCAGACTTTTCCTCATATAACCTCGTTTTCCCTGATAAAAAGATTTTTGAAACAGAGAAAGCAATGAAAAAATACAACCATACCACAGACTGGAAGAAGATTTTACAAGGTCCTGCTATGGATAATACAAAAGAAATAAAAGCTGCTCATTACACCAATGAGCAGAAATAAATAAGTATAAAGTATTTAAATTCAAAACATTAACACCATCATAGAATCCTTATAGAATAAGGGTTCTATGATGGTGTTAATGTTTTGATAACATTGGGTTAATGTTTTGGTAACATTGAAATAGTCATTCTCATCGCCGTTGCTTATAACTTTACCAAAATTTAAAGCATGTCAACAAAAATACTTTTTACACTAATCGCAAGTATTTTTTTAACCCTATCCGTTTCTGCCCAATTGGTTTCAGTTGCTGGTAAAGTAACCGAAGAAGGAAATAATGCTGCATTGGCAGGTGCAGTTGTTGAGTTAATAGAAGGCAGCAAAAAAGTGATTACAGATGTAGAAGGACGTTTTTTCCTAAAATTAGAAAAAGGTAAAAAATACAGCATAAAAATTTCTGCTTTGGGTTTTTCTACCAAATTGGTTTCTGATATAATCCCTGAAAGTGGAGCCAATATTGATGTGTTGCTAACAAGAGCGCAAGCAAAAGAATTAGAAGGAATTGTAATTAGAAGTAGTGCAAAGAAAGAATCTATAGCTTCAATATATACACAACAACGCAATAGCTCTTCTATTTCTGATGGGATTTCTGCAGAAGCCATTCGCCGTTCTCCAGATAAAAATACAGGAGATGTATTGAAAAGAGTAAGTGGTGCATCTGTGCAAGACAACAAATTTGTAATTGTAAGAGGTTTAAACGAGCGTTACAATGTATCATTGTTGAACAATACCGTTTTACCAAGCACAGAAGCAGATAAAAAAGCCTTTGCGTTTGATATCATCCCATCATCATTGATAGACAATTTGGTGGTTTACAAAACACCGACTCCAGATTTGCCTGGTGATTTTTCTGGTGGAGCCATCAAAGTAACTACAAAGGACTATCCTAGTAAAGCAATCAATGAGTTTTCATTTGGAATAAGTGCAAATTCTCAAACACAGTTCAAAGATTTTTATACTACAACCAATAAAGGAAGTTTAGATGCCTTGGGTTTGTTTGATGATAAAAGAGAGCTTCCTTCATTGTATGCTCCTTTTAAAACTTCTGGAATAATTAACCTTTCACCTGCAAATAAAAAAACGATTACAAATAGTTTTGCTCAAAACTATGGTTATGAGCCTGCGATGCAGAGTTATCCTAATTTTAGTGCGAACTACAATACTGGTAATACTGTTGTATTAAAAAATAATCGCAAATTCGGTTATATAGTTTCTGTTGGCTATAGTACATCAAGAAGAGTAAATGAAAGAATAAGAAGCGATTACCAGTTGGATAAATTCTTTTTGTATGAGAATGTTACCAATAAATATGACCAACGCAACCAGTTGACAGGATTGGCGAATTTTACGTATTCTTACAAGAAGTCTAAGATATCTTGGAAAAACATGTTCAATAATGAATTTTCGAAGGCTATTGAGTTGAGAACAGGTTTAAACAATGCCAATAATCCAGAAATATTTACTTATAAAGGAATGAATTCTGAAGCAAGCGGTAGTGGTTTGTTTAATACTGTTGTTGAAGGATTACATACATTGAATACAAAGTTGAAATTGGATTGGAATACGTCAACAGGAATTACCTATAAGCACCAGCCCGACCAACATTTGATAACATTTAGAACGCCAAACAATAGCACTGCTTATCATTACATCAAATTGGGTAACGAAAATTCACCTGAAATTAGAAATGCCGGTAGAGTGTTTTCAGATTTGAAGGAAATGATTTATGGTGCAAATGCTAATTTGACTTATGATTTGCGTGCTGCAAAGTATCAACAAAAGATAAAGTTTGGGGTAAGCAATTATTATCGTGACAGAGCGGTAAATGTAAATGCTTTGGGATATGCTGCATTAGATTATAGAGGAGCAACAATTATTGAAAATAAGGATGCTTCCTTTAACAATATATTTAACGCAGCAAATGTTGACAATTATCAACTTACATTGGCTTCTATATCAACCAACTCTACTGATTATACTGCAAACGCTATGATGAATGCTGGCTATGCAATGTTTGATGGGTCGGTTACCGAGAAATTAAAAATTACAGGTGGTGTAAGAGCAGAAAGATACAACCAACAATTGTTTGCATTGAATCAAGCTCCAGTTAAATTAGATAATTTAGATGTGTTGCCTTCTGTATTGTTTACATATGCAATCAATAGCAAAGCAAATTTACGTGTAGCAGGTTCTCAATCTGTAAACAGACCAGAATTTAGAGAATTGGCTAGTTACAGTGTGTTTGATTATGAAAACTTCATGGTTATTAGAGGTAATCCTAATTTGAAAAGAAGTAAAGGAACCAATGCTGATATCCGTTACGAATTGTTTCCAGGAACTGGGGAGATTATTTCAGGAAGTGTTTTTTACAAATCTTTCAACAGTCCAATAGAGCAAGTCAATTCTGGAAATGATGTATTGTCTTATACCAATGCTACAAGTGCAAATGCTTATGGTGCAGAGTTGGAAATACGCAAACGTTTAGATTTCTTAACTGGTGCTTTCTTTAAAAACGTTGTCTTTTATTCAAACCTTGCATATATTAAAGGTTCAGTAAAATTGCCAGGGTCAACTGATTATAAAAACAGTCCATTGCAAGGTCAATCACCATATTTGATCAATACAGGTTTAACTTATACTACCAAAAACGATGATTTATCTTTCAATTTGTTGTACAATAAGATTGGTCCAAGGTTAAAGTATCGTGCAGTTGTTGGTGGAGCATTTAATATTTATGAGCGTCCACGTGATTTGATTGATGTACAAATTAGCAAGAAGATATTTAGGGAAAAAGCAGAAATGAAATTTACAGTGAGTGATATTTTGGCACAGCCTTTTGCGTGGTATTATAAGTTTGATCAAAACCCTGCAAATATGGAATTCGATCCATTAAAAGATAAGATTATTAACTCAGCTAAATTGGGTACAACTGTATCCCTTAGTTTAAAGGTTAATTTGAATAAGTAAAACAAAACAAAAGTTAAAAAAAACAAACAAAAAACAAAAACAAAATGAGAAAGTTGCTTTCATTGGCAGCCTTGGTTGCGGTATTATTTGCAGCCGGTTGTAAAAAGTCTTCTACGCCAGATGTAGTACTTCCTTCTGCTCCAACTATCGTATCTTTTACTCCAACAACTGGAAGTACTGGTACAACTGTAACTATCACTGGTACAAATTTAACTGGAGCTACTGCAGTTACATTTGGTGGTGTTGCTGCTTCTTCTTTTACTGTAGTTAGTGCTACAAGCATCACAGCTGTTGTAGGTGCAGGTGCTTCAGGTGCAGTTGCTGTTACTACTCCTGGTGGTATTGCTTCTTTGGCTGGTTTCAATTTAATTGCAGCTCCTGGTACTAGATTTGATGTTCGTGGTGTTATCACTGCAAGCACAACTTGGAAAAAAGATTATATCTACCGTTTAAGAGGTTATGTTTATGTAGAGAATGGTGTTACATTAACTATCGAGCCTGGTACAAAAATCGTTTCTAACAAAGACTCTGCAGGTGTTTTGGTAATCACTCGTGGTGCTAAAATTATGGCTGACGGAACTGCTGCTAATCCTATCGTTTTCACTTCAGCTGAAACTACTCCAGTTTCTGGAGACTTTGGTGGATTGGTTGTTGCTGGTGCTGCTCCTTGGAACGGTAATCACTTGAAAATTGAGGGTGGTGTTGATACTAAATATGAAGTGTTCGGTGGTACTAATGCTACAGACAATTCTGGTATCTTAAGATATATTCGTTTGGAATATGCTGGTAAAGCAGTTAATCCGGGTGATGAAATTAACGGTTTGTCTTTATATGCTGTTGGTTCTGGAACTATAGTTGATTATGTAGAAGTTCTTCGTGGTTATGATGATGCGTATGAAATTTATGGTGGAACTGTAAATTGTAAGCACCTTATAGCTTATAACTGTGCTGATGATGATTTCGATTTTGATGACGGATATGTTGGTAAAATACAGTTCGCTATTTCTATCAAAGATCCTGCTTTCACTGATCCTAAAGGAACTTCTGGTGATATTTCTAATAACTTTGAAGTTGATAATATTAACCCAGCAAACGGTTTCCTTTTAACAAGAGCTCCTATCACTTTCCCTGTAATGTCTAATTTCACTGCAATTGGACCAAACAGCAGTACAAATCCTGACTTTGGTGTTGGAATGCGTTGGAGAAGAGGTTCTAAATTTATTTTAGCAAACTCTGTTGTTGTTGGTGGTCAAAAAGGTGGAATGAGAATTGATGATGATTCTACAATAGCTTATTTCCACAGAGGAACTAGTTCTATGTATAACAGTTATTTGAACAACTTTGGTGGTAAATATGTACTTGTTCCTGCTGCAACTACTATTGCTGGTGGTACAGTTGTAGATTCTTTAGCTATTGCTACAAGATTAGATGTAAATTATTTCACAAAGCGAGTGCTTGATGTTGCGACCTTAAATATGGGTGATCCTTTCAATAATGCTGCTCCTAATTTAAGACCTACAGCTGGTTCTCCATTGTTGGCAGGTTCTAAGTTTGATTTCGGTACTTTAGCCGATGCATTCTTTGAAAAAGTTACTTATGTAGGTGCTTTTGATGGTACTACTGATTGGACTGCAGGTTGGGCTGTGTTCAACAAGTAATTGATTATTAGAGTCTATTATTTTATTTGGAGATTTTCTCCATTGTAACTGAATAATTCCCTATTAAAATAATAAAAAGACCTCTTCACAAATTGTGAAGAGGTCTTTTTTGTTTTATTCCAGATTACGGATTAGAAAATAATACAAAGTAAAACCTAACACTAACGTAGATTTTCATTTGCGGGGGGCATAGGGGCACGGCCGCCCCTGCCCTTTTTAATATATTGAGGTCATATTTTATCCATTGTTTTTTACTTAAAAGGACTTTTGATGAAATATTGTCTTAAGGATGTTACAGTGCAGGGGCGGCCGTGCCCCTACTAGCCCCGAAAACCTACTTTACGTTAGCTTTAAAATTGTTTCCATTATCTTTATTCTAATACGTAATTCCATCTAACTAAATCATAAAACCTTAATTATCAAATATTTCCAACCCATTTATTTTAGGTATAGCTTATTGCTCATGAATGTGCAAATTAGCAATACAAATGCTGCAAACTACGCCAATATATGAATTGTGAATTATGAATTTTGAATTACGAATTATGAGTAATAGTGATTAAAAGTTAGAAGTTATAGTTTAGTGGTTATCTCAAACTCATATTATAATTCATGACTTCCGACTTCCGACTCCTGACTCCTGACTTACGACTTCCGACTTCAAACTTACGACTCCCGACTTACGACTTCCGACTTATTTAAAATACCACTTGTACCCTAATCCACCCCATTCTGCCGTAACCATCAATGCCTGAGCCATGCAATCGATAAGATTGGTCTAATAGATTTTCAATACCTCCTTGTACGCTGTACGATTTTAGGTTGATTCCTGTTTTTAGATGAATTATGCCCCAACCCGGTGTCCCCGATGGATTGATCCTATGGTCGGATTTATCGCCAGCTGCCAATCTTTTTTGAGCCCCTGCAACATTCCAATCCACCCCTACAAATAGTCTTTTAAGCATATAATATTGTACACTCATTTTCCCAAATACAGGCGGAATTCTTCTCATGGGTTCTTTTGCACTAAGATTTTGTCCAAAAGTATAGGTTAGATTTCCTGATACATTTATCTTCTTTGTAGGCCAAAATGACAATTCTGCTTCTGTTCCATAGATATAAGCTTTCCCAATGTTGATTTTCTGATATACCCTATCGCCTAAATACAAAGTATCACCAAGATAGGTTGATTTTGCTCTGTCTATTAAATTGATCAGTTGATTATGAAACCCAGAAACGCTAAATAGAAAATGATTGGTGATTTTTTTTAATGCTATTTCCTTATTTATGCCATTTTCAGGTCTTAAACCAGGGGTTGGTGTCTCTGTTCCATAGTCAAACTTTCCAAAACTACTTAAATCACTGATATTGGGCGAACGAAATGACCCACCAATTGAACCGGTTATCTTCCAAAAATTATCCAGAGCATATCCAAAGCCAAAATTTCCTGTAATAGCTGGCGTGTTAAAGTAAACATTTCCAAATTTAGTATCTGATATATTTATTGAATATTTACTTAACCTACCACCAGCGGTGAATTGGAATCTTTTATATTGAATGTCATGTTGGTGATATACTGAAATAGATGTCATGGAAGACTGGTCTGCATATAAACCTCTTTTGGTGGTTGCCACTTTGGTTGTGTCATTGAGATCTGCTGCTTCACTTTTAACCTTATCAAAATACATTTCAACCCCTGATATGGCTTTCCAATTTTTTGTAATTGTTTTTTCTGATTCAACCTGAATGCCATGCGTAATCACTTGATCATACTCATGGGTCAATATTACTGAGCCTGTTTTTCTTTTATTTCTACCTTCATCCGAAACTTGACGGGATACGGTAAATTTAATCTTCCCTACTAAGGGCATGTTGAAAGTAGGGGCAAGTCTTGCATACATCAATTGCCTTTTTTGCAGTTCAATCTTGTTAATACTAAACCCTTTTTGTGTAACCTGATCAAATAAATCTACGTCATGTTGTGCCAATTGCTGAAAACATACGGTTAGTTCCAATTGTTTGAGCAACATTGCTTTGAGTTTGGAATGAAAGGATTGCTGTTTGTAAGAAGTTGGTGTTTGTTCAAAACGTTTGGCTGCTATACTGTTGCCAAAATCACTATTGGTGGCAATCATCTCCCAAGCCAACGATTTGGCATGGTATTGCAACGAAATATTACCCGAATATTCCATAGAATGACTCATGGTTTTCCCTGTTACACTGCCATGAAACGAGGCTGAAGTATCTGAATAGGTGGGATCTTTTAATAAAATTTGTACAACCCCTCCAATAGCATCAGAACCATAAAGGGTACTGAAAGCAGATTTTACCACTTCTGCTTGCGAAACCGCATAAGGATCTATCGTACTTAAATACTGGTTAGGTCCATACCTAAACGTTGCATTGTTTAAACGAATGCCGTCAATCAATTGTACAATCTGATTTCCGGTAAGTCCTTTAATAAACGGACTTCCTCCAGCATGCCCCGTTTTTTGCATCCAAACACCGGGTATTTGCATCAACATTTCCGGAACACTTCTTGATGCATTACTATTGATTTGTTTTTTATTCAACACAGCAACAGAAATTAATGTATTGGAAAGTATAGTAGCAGTTTTATTGCCGGTGATTACAATGGGATTTAATGTAACTTCTTGAATTGTGCTATCTTTTTGCGCTTGAATAGTCAGACCACCAAGCAATATTCCTATTGTAGCAAAAATATGTTTCATCATCATATGTATACAAAAGTGCATAAAATCTATAAAAGTCTAACATTAAAAGATTATCTAATTGTTATACTTCCCCTGCTTGCATACTTTTGTTTTATATGTAATTATTTTTGGATGTATGAATACAATGATTGATGATAAAGTGAGTGAAGTTTTTTCGTTATATGAACGCCGTGGTGGCGAAGATTATATCGGGGAGCCGGTTTCGCAACTGGAACACATGCTTCAAGCCGGTGATTTGGCTTTTCGTGCAGGCTATGATGATGAAGTGATTTTAGCTGCATTTTTTCATGATATCGGGCATTTGATAGATGAAGACCATTTGGATTCTATGGATGGTTTCGGGGTTGTAGATCATGAAGGCGTAGGCGCTCAATATCTTTTAGATCGTGGGTTTTCTGCACGCATAGCCATTTTGGTTAAAAGTCATGTAGAAGCAAAACGATATTTAACGTATCGACATCCAGAATACCTTGCCAAATTATCTCCGGCAAGTCAACAAACATTACTATTTCAAGGCGGGATGATGAACGAAGCAGAGGCATTGTCTTTTGAGCAAGATCCTTACTTTGATTTAAAAGTAAAGATGCGTCTTTGGGATGATGAAGCTAAATTAACCGATACTACACTTCTGGAATTGAATTTTTTTAAAGAACTGGCAATAAAACATTTGTCGAAAACACAACATTAATGAATACCAAACTGGTTGTATTTGATATGGCGGGCACCACCGTAGCGGATAAAGGAAATGTGGCGGATGCTTTTATTGGAGCCTTCTATGAGCAACAACTAGAAGTGCCTTTTGAAGCGGTTCAAAATGTAATGGGATACCGTAAAACTGAAGCAATATTGATGTTGTTGAATGAATTTTATCCTACTTTGGAAAATAAATCGGGTATGATTAAGCCTATTCATGATTTGTTTGAAGAAAAAATGTTGGAGTATTATATGTCTGTGCAAGATTTAAAACCCTTACCTTTCACAGAGGATATTTTTCGTTGGTTACAAAGTAAAAATATTTATGTGGCATTGAATACTGGTTTCACTCGTTTGGTAACAGAAGGAATTTTGTATAGATTAGATTGGAAGACAACCAATTTGATTAATGCCGTCATTTGCAGTGATGAGGTAGTAGAAGGTCGTCCAACGCCATATATGATTAATGCGTTGATGGCGAAATTCAATATTGAAGACGCTTCAATGGTGGTAAAAGTGGGCGATACTGAAGTGGATGTATTAGAAGGCAGAAACGCCCAATGTGGGAAAGTGATTGCGGTAACTACCGGGGCATATACCCGAGCTCAATTGGAGCAGTATTCGCCCGATCATATTATAGATAGTTTAGAACAACTTCCACAATATATAATTTGAAAAAGAAATTTACCCCCAAACAAATCTTGACAGCAGTGTACATTGCTGCATTAACTTTTTTCAGTTATGCTTCGGTGTATGCCTTTAGAAAACCCTTTACCACAGCTACTTTCGATGGACAAAAGTGGTTTGGTATTTCATATCAAACGGTTTTTATCATTAGCCAAGTGATAGGGTATATGTTGAGTAAGTTTTCGGGGATTAAGTTTATTTCAAGTTTAAAAAGAAATGGCCGCTGGAAAACTACTTTGTTTTTGATGGGTACGGCTTGGTTGAGTTTATTGTTGTTTGCAGTTTTACCACTACCATTTGGCATTCTGTGTTTTTTGGTAAATGGTTATATGCTTGGTTTTATGTGGGGCATCGTGTTCAGCTATGCAGAGGGCAGAAGAAGCTCAGATTTTATCGGCTCTGTGTTGGCGGTTAGTTTCATTTTTGCCGGCGGTTTTACCCGCTCAGTGGCTAAATGGTTGATGCTCACCTGGGAAATCTCTGAAAAATGGATGCCGTTTATGACGGCTTTATTGTTTGTGGCACCGTTGTTTATATTGATGTTTTTACTTGAATTGGTTGCTCCGCCTGATGAAGACGATATTCAAGAACGTGTGGAAAGAATCAGCATGTCTGCCGATGACCGCAAAAAAATCATCAAACAATTTGGCTTAGGCTTGGGCATTTTGGTGGTGGTATACACTTCGCTAACCATTATTAGAGATGTAAGGGATAATTTTATGTCTACCATTTGGGCCGAATTGGGTTATGCAAATGATTTTTCGGTATTTACTCAATCTGAAACCAAGATTTCATTATTGGTGTTGTTGATGATGAGCCTTGTGGTATTGATACGAAAGAATATAATCGCCTTTCAAATTATCCAAGTATTGGTGATTTGTGGGTTTTTATTGTCGGGGATATCTTCTTTTTTATTTTTGACACATCGTTTAGACGGGGCAATATGGATGCAAGCGGTGGGTTTAGGATTGTATATGGCCTATATTCCTTTCAACGCCATATTTTTTGAAAGGATGATTGCCGCTTTTCGAATAGCGGGTAATGTTGGTTTTTTGATCTACATCACCGATGCGTTTGGTTATTTGGGTAGTGTGGTGGTTATGTTAACAAAAGAATCAATGAAGATTAAGTTACAATGGTCGGTATTTTATTCTACCGGGGTGGTAGGATTTTCTATCATTGGTGTTATAGGAACATTGTATTCGGTGTATTATTTCAATAAAAAATATAAGCAACAAGAAGTGCTATGAGCAATAAAAAAGCGATTGTTGTGGGGGCTGGGATTGCAGGAATGGCGATGGCTCGTGCAATGGCCATCAAAGGATATCAAGTTACTGTAATTGAGCGTTCGGATAAAGCGGTTGGAGCATCGATACGGAATTTTGGAATGGTTTGGCCGGTTGGTCAACCTTCGGGGATGTTGTATGAAGCGGCATTGATGAGTGCGGAAATCTGGAAATCTTCGGCAAAGGAAGCCAATTTTTTTGCAGATCCTGTGGGGAGTTTCCATTTGGCTTATCATGCAGATGAAGCCAAAGTGTTGGAAGAATTGTACGATGTATATCATAAAGAACGGAATCTCCAACTAATGACCCCCGATGAGGTAGTAGAGAAATCGCCTGCAGTAGTGAAAAATGGTTTGCTATGCGGTTTATATAGTCCAACCGAAGTAATTGTAGATCCCGTTGAAGCTATTGCAGCACTACCCGATTATTTACACCATCGTTACCATATCAATTTTATTTGGGGTAAGGCCGTTTTGGCTATTGAAAACCTACAGGTTATTACCACAGATGTTACCTATTCTGCAGATTTGGTTATTGTTTGTTCTGGTGCAGATTTTGAACATTTGTATCCTGCATATTTTAAACAATTGCCTATTACAAAGTGCAAGTTGCAAATGATGCGAATTGAATCCCAGCCAGAGGGTTGGCGAATCGGTCCTGCATTGTGTGGCGGTTTATCTTTGATACATTACCATAGTTTTAAAGCCGCAAAATCTTTAGATATTTTAAGAGAACGTTACCAAATCGAACTTCCCGAATACTTGAAATGGGGTATTCATGTAATGGTTTCACAAAACGGGAAAGGTGAGTTAATCATCGGCGATTCTCATGAATATGCTACCACTTTTGATCCATTTGATAAGCAGTTCATTAACACGATGATTACCGATTACCTGAAAACTTTTGCAGCATTTAAATCTGATCGATTGGCCGCTTCATGGAACGGGATCTACCCCAAATTGACCAATGGCAATGCCTATATCTTTGATCAAGTAGAACCTGGGGTTTTTCTTTTTAACGGCTTAGGCGGTGCCGGTATGACCCTTTCTTTCGGATTATCATCAAAATTGGTGGAGGGGATATAAGCAGGGAGTAAATAATTAGGAATTAGGAATTAGGAATTAGGAATTATTTTGCCTTCGTTAACGTAAATCCAAATGTAGAGCCAACTTCAAGGTTACTGCGAACGTGCAGGCTGTGGCTATGTGCTTCAATGATGTGTTTGCAAATGGCTAGTCCTAATCCTGTGCCGCCGATATTTCTACTTCTGCCGTAATCCGTTCTGTAAAAACGTTCAAAAATACGATGCAGGTGTTCTTCTGCAATGCCCGAACCATCGTCGCTAAATTCGATTAAAATATTTTTACCATCTGTATTGTAAATACTAGCTTCTACCTGACCGTTGTTTTTGCCGTATTTGATGGCATTATCTACTAAATTTATAACTACTTGTTTTATCTTTTCTTTATCGGCATATACAATCACGGGTGTTTCACATCCCTTTTTTATGCAGCAAGAAATATTTTTATTGACCGCTTTAATGGATAATGTTTCATAAATTTCTTTAATCAAATCTTGGATAGAAAAATGAGTTAAATGCAACAATTGTTCGCCGCTTTCTAGTTTGGAAATTTCATCAAGATCGCCAATTAAGTTTACCAATCGCTCCACATTGCGATATGCATTTTCTAAAAACTTTCTATTGACTTCCGGTTTTTCTAATGCCCCGTTTAATAGCGTATCTACATATCCTTGAATAGCAAATACCGGTGTTTTTATTTCATGTGATAGATTTTGTAAAAATTCTTTTCGGTATGCCTCGTTTTGCTGTAGATTTTCAATTTCTTTTTTCTTTTGAATACCCCATTTCTCCACATCCTGCCTTACCTCATTGATGCTCTTTTGGGGAAGAATATTTTTATAATAAAACTCTTCCCGCTTAGACGCCTTGGTTTGGTTGATGAACTTGTAGATGAGTTTAATTTTTCTATAAATAAACCGCTGTATAAAATAGTGGGTCATTACAAAAGATATCAAAAACAAACCAAAAAAAGTGGCAATAACAATCACCCAATTATCGGTGATTATAAAATTTGCAATACCACCAACAATAGCAATGGTTAAAGCATTTATTGCAGCTACCTGCTGAGGCGTTATATTTTTTTTATCAAGCATATATTATTTATTTCTATGTACTGAACTTATTTGTAACTCCAAACTACTCCAGTGGTCATTATGATTGTTTCCCTTTCTACAAAATATTTTAAAAACGCGCAAATGTCTATATAAAATTCAAAATAAGACTAAATAACTAATTAAATCAAAACTTTACCACTAACCACTAACCACTAACCACTAACCACTAACCACTAACCACTAACCACTAACCACTAACCACTAACCACTAACCACTAACCACTAACAACTAACCATTAACCACTAACCATTAACCATTAACAACTAACAACTAACAACTACCAACTGCTTCCAAAATTATTGCACAAGCTTTTCTGATTTCGGTTTCATTAATGGTTAGTGGGGGGGCTATACGCATGCAATGGGATGCAAATAGAAACCAATCAGTAAAGACTCCTCTTTCTATACAGGCATCAATAATTTTTTTATTTTCTTCATATGAATCAAATTCAACGGCAATAAGTAATCCGAAGGTTCTAACATGTTTAATTCTATGGTGCTGTAATAATGAGGTAAATAGTGCAGCTTTTTCCTTTGCTTGTTGAAAGAGTTGTTCTTTGATCAAAACATTAAATCCAGCCAATCCAGCGGCACAGCTTAATGGATGACCGCCAAAGGTGGTAATATGGCCCAAAACGGGTTGAACTGCAAGTTGGTTCATCATTGATTGACTGGCTACAAAAGCACCGAGAGGTAATCCGCCGCCAAGTGCTTTTCCCAACAACAAAATATCAGGCACAATATCAAACTGTTCAAAAGCCCACAAACTGCCGGTACGTCCAAACCCTGCTTGGATTTCATCCAAAACCAATAAGGCGCCGGTTTCATCACAGCGTTTCCGTAAAGCTTGTATCCACTCTTTTGTTGGAACGTTAACCCCTTTTTCTGCTTGAATGGTTTCTGCTATCACCATTGCTGTATGTGTAGTGATGCGATTCAATGCTTTCATCTCACCAAACTGTTCATGCGAAATACCTGGTAACAAGGGACGAAATGCATTTCTCCAATATTCATCCCCCATTACACTCAATGCCCCTTGGGTAGATCCATGGTAAGAATCTGCAAATGCCACTATTTCGGTTCTGCCGGTAACTCGTTTGGCAAGTTTCATAGCCCCTTCTGTGGCTTCTGAACCCGAACTGGTAAAATAAACGGCATCAAGCGATGAAGGCAAATGGGATGCAAGTGCCGCCGCATAGCGCACTTGCGGCGATTGTACCAATTCCCCATACACCATCACATGCAAATATTGATCTGCTTGGTGATGTATGGCTTTAAGCACTTCAGGATGTCGGTGACCAATATTACAAACGCTTATCCCGCCAATAATATCTAGATATTCTTTCCCTTTCTCATCCCACATCAATACCCCTTCTGCCTTTACTACCTCAATAGCTAATGGTGCAGTAGACGTTTGTGCCACATGCCGCAAAAACATTTCACGATGATTCATACGCAAAGTTACGAAAGCATAAATTTGAAATTGAAATTCAAAATAGATAATTAACTTTATACTATGGCAGTGATTTTACCGGTAAATGGCATATCCCCTATTTTTGGCCAAGAATGTTTTATAGCCCCTAATGCAACTATTGTGGGTGATGTAATGATGGGTAACCAATGTTCGGTTTGGTTCAATGCCGTAATTAGAGGCGATGTGAACAGCATACGCCTTGGCAATAAAGTTAATATTCAAGACGGCGTAGTTATCCACTGCACATACGAAAAAACCCAAACGCACGTTGGTAACAATGTGAGTGTAGGACATTTGGCTATATTACATGGATGTACCATTGAAGACAATGTGTTGATTGGAATGGGTGCTATAGTAATGGATAATGCTGTAATTGGATCAAATTCAATCGTTGCTGCAGGTGCCGTAGTTTTAGAAGGAACCGTGATTGAACCGGGTTCTATCTATGCTGGCGTACCAGCAAAAAAAGTAAAATCTATTTCTACAGAACTCATTGAAGGTGAAATCAATAGAATCGCAAACAATTACGTTAAATACAGTAGTTGGTTTCAATCATAATATTATCTGTTAAAAATCATTTTTTTTATGAATAAATTTTTGAGTAAGGCAGCATTTTTTGTTACTTTAGTGTCATTATGTATGAGTTGCGCCCCTAAATATGGCTGTCCGAGCGATGGAAAAAACATTGGAGCGGAAAGAATATTGAGCGGCGAAAAAATACCTAAAGCACCGAAATTTAAAATTTAGCTACTTTAAACTAATCCGCCATGCACCTTACCTTAAGAAATGATTCAGGTTGCACTGAAGCCGTTTTATCTGAAAACTGTGGTTTCGATCAATTTTACTCTATCGCAGATGTAATGACTGAACAAGCCAATATAAATTTTACCAATAAAATTGATGACACCAATACCTCCTATTGGGATTTTCAATACAATGGTCATAAACTTACGCTGCATTATAATATTTACGACGGCGTATCTATCTTTCCTCGAAAAATGAAAGAGGCGTTGATCCACGACAATATGGCCGTAGCCGAACTCGCCGAAGTTTTACAAACCATTGAAGTATAAAAAGTTTCTACCCAAATCAAAATAATTAAAACTTTCTTCTGCAGCGTTCACTTTTCTATTTCATCTGGCTTACTTACATAACTGAGCATTTATTTGTTATGTCTTTAAACTAATCATGTTTAACCTAACATAGTACTTATGTAAAAATTGCTATACATTTTAAATCTTATGCGTTGTTTAAGCAATGCTGAAAAAGTGTATTCTTGTTAAATGGCTTGCCTTATATTTAATTATAGTGCTGCTTAAAACCATTCGTAAAGAAAAAAAATAGTTGCTTTAAATACTAAAAAAAGCCAAGAGAAATTAAACAATTCTCTTGGCTTTCTTTTTTTAATGTAATCTGATATTACATTATTTTTTGAAGGGTAGAACTTACCATTCAATATTTTACTTCATCATTCCTTCTAACTTTCTGCTTATAAAAAACAATATTAAAGCTGCAATACCGGCAAGCGCTACAAACAACATAAAGAAATCATGCAAATTGTTCATGGTATATCCAAGAAAATACGTTGTTTTATTATCAGGATATAGCGCACTTAGTTCGCCAGCCATTTTATTGGCAGCCGCATTGGCCAAAAACCAAACAGCCATCAATAAAGAAGCAAATTTTAAAGGAGCCAATTTGTTTACAAGTGCTAATCCAATTGGCGATAAACACAATTCACCCCAAGTGTGGAAGGCATACATTCCAATTAACCAAATCATACTTACCTTGATTCCAGGTTGAGCATCTTTCACGCCGGTAGCAATCCACAAATAACCTATTGACAAAGAAAACAATCCGATGGCCATTTTGGCCGGTGAACTGGGTTCTTTTTTTCCTAATTTAATCCATAACCAAGCAAAAATAGGGGCAAATCCTACTACAAATAATGAATTCAACGATTGAAAAAAGCTGGATGGTATAACAAAGAAACCAAGATCGCGTTGGGTTTGCTCTTCTGCAAAAAAGGTTAAGGATGCGCCCGCTTGTTCAAATGCCATCCAAAAGAAGATTACAAAAAATGATACAATGAAAATAACGCCAACTTTCTTTTTTTCAAGTGCTGATAATGATTTATCTCCAAAAATAATTGCAGCAATTAAAATGGGGGCAAAAATTAATATATAAGTAAAGAAACTGAACACTTTGGCATCAAGGTATAGAGTGCCGATCATAATGGCAGAATAAACCGCTAAACCTATGGCAACAAATAGTGGATTAGACCAACTTTTGGGTGCGTTACTTGGTACAACGCCCAAATCTTTTCCTTCATAATCTACCAAGTACTTCTTTTGTAGCAATATTTGTGTAATAACACTAATCAACATGCCAATTCCACCAGCAAGAAACGCCCATTTGAAATCTAATGGATTTCCAGTATCACCCACCAACCCACAAACAAACGGCCCAATTGCTCCACCAACATTAATACCCATATAAAAGATGGTATATGCCGGATCAATTCTTCTGTCGCCAACAGGATACAATTGACCAACCAAAGAAGAAATATTAGGTTTAAAGAATCCATTTCCGGTAATCATCAGTCCTAAGCCGGTAAAGAACAACACAGCGGATATATCGGGCGAAGATTTATATAAAGCTGCACAAAAAAACAATACAAATTCACCCAATGCCATCAGCAACCCACCTATGATAATGGATTTGCGGTTCCCCCAAAATTTATCAGCTACAAACCCACCAATCAGTGGTGTGAGGTAAATTAAGCCGGTATAACTCCCATACAAACTTGATGCAAATGCTTTATCAAAAAGCAATGCCTTAGTCATAAACAATACCAACACGGCTCTCATACCGTAATAGTTAAATCGTTCCCACATTTCAGTGGCAAAAAGTACATATAAACCTTTAGGATGTTTGAGGCTGTTTTCTGTTTTGTTCATGTTGATGGAGTTTGTAAGAAAATAAAAATAAGGAAATAATTCATCATTGACGTATGCTTACGCGAAAGATTGAAAAGTAGCGTTAACAAGAAGAAGAATTGTTTTAATTTTGCGGCAAATAATATCAATGCAAATTTTACTTATAGGTGCAGGTGGAAGAGAGCATGCATTGGCATGGAAAATTAATCAGAGTAGCCAATGCGGGCAATTGTTTATTGCTCCCGGTAATGCGGGAACGGCTCAAATGGGTAAAAATATACCCATTAGTAGCAATGATTTTGTGGCGTTGGGCAATTTTTGCGTACAAGAAAATATTGATATGGTAGTGGTTGGTCCGGAAGAACCATTGGTATTGGGTATATATGATTTTTTCAAGGCCGATGATCGGTTAAAAAATATTATTGTTGTTGGGCCATCCAAAGAGGGTGCAAAATTAGAAGGGAGTAAGGCCTATGCGAAAGCATTCATGCAAAGACATCATATTCCAACGGCATCATATCGGGAGTTTGATATACATAATTTTGAGGAAGGTATTGATTTTATTCAATCTTGTACTATTCCCATTGTGCTCAAGGCAGATGGGTTGGCTGCTGGTAAGGGGGTGATTATCACTTCAAACCGCGAGGAGGCATTGTTTGAGTTTGAACAAATGATACAGCAATCGAAGTTTGGGGTTGCGGGGCAAAAGGTGGTGATAGAATCCTTTTTGAAAGGCATTGAATTAAGTGTATTTGCATTAATAGATGGCAACGCTTTTGTATTACTACCGGAAGCAAAAGATTACAAGCGTATAGGTGTAGGAGATACAGGATTAAATACTGGCGGTATGGGTGCGGTGAGTCCGGTTTCCTTTGCTGATAAAGTATTTATGGAGAAAGTAATAACCCGCATTGTTGCACCAACAGTTAGCGGGTTAGCAAAAGAGGGCATTATTTACCAAGGATTTGTTTTCTTTGGATTAATCAGTGTGGAAGGCGAGCCTTATGTAATTGAGTACAATTGCAGATTGGGTGATCCTGAAACAGAAGTAATATTGCCTCGATTAGAAAACGATTTAGTTGAGTTGTTTTACATGATGGCCGGTGGAAGATTGAATGAGTGTACCATAGAAACTTCTGTCAAAGCAGCAGCAACCGTTATGGCGGTAAGTGGGGGATACCCAGGTAAATATGATAAGGGAAAAATAATTAAAGGGATTGAGGATAATGTAGGAATGGGAGATGTGATGGTTTTTCAAGCAGGAACGATTCAACAAAACAACGATATTGTTACCGATGGTGGCAGGGTACTTGCAGTAACTGCCTTAGCGGAAACTTTAAAACAAGCTGTTGATTTATCTATTCAAAATGTAGAAAAAATTTACTTCGAGGGAATGAATTTCAGGCGTGATATTGGCTTTGAATTTATTTGATTAGTATCTTTGTATTAATGTTTGAATAAAGTTTTCTTTTTAATGCATAAATCATTAGTTTTTACATTGTTAATTGATATAATTTCATCAAATTTGCCAATAATCAGAATAAAGTAATACCACATAATGGGAATTTTCAATTGGTTTACCCAAGATATCGCCATTGATCTTGGAACTGCCAACACACTTATCATACACAATGACGAAATAGTAGTAAATGAGCCATCAATTGTGGCATTAGATCGCAATAATCCCAAGCATGTTCTTGCCGTTGGTAAGAAAGCCTTGATGATGCACGAAAAGACACATGAAAGTATTCGAACGGTTAGACCATTGAAAGACGGCGTTATTGCTGATTTTAATGCTGCCGAATTAATGATTAGGGAAATGATTAAAAAAATCTATCCCAAAAAGCCATTGTTCCCCCCAAGTTGGAGAATGATGATTTGTATTCCTTCCAGCATTACGGAAGTAGAGAAAAGAGCAGTAAGAGATAGTGCTGAACAAGCAGGAGCAAAAGAAGTATATCTTTTACACGAACCTATGGCCGCAGCATTAGGTATTGGAATTGATGTAGAAGAACCTGTAGGAAATATGATTATAGATATTGGTGGAGGAACAACCGGAATTACGGTAATCGCTTTGGCCGGTATAGTTTGTGATCAATCTATTCGTATTGCGGGAGATGAATTTACAGCAGACATTATGGAATCTTTAAGACGTTATCACAGTTTATTGATTGGTGAACGTACAGCGGAACAAATTAAAATCCAAATTGGTGCCGCTTTAAAGGATTTGGATAATCCACCTGATGATATCCCTGTAAATGGTAGAGATTTAGTTACAGGTATTCCAAAACAAATTATTGTAAGCTACCAGGAAATTGCTGAAGCACTTGATAAATCTATTTTCAAAATAGAAGAAGCTATTTTAAAAGCATTGGAAACAACGCCTCCAGAATTGGCATCTGATATTTATCGCAGAGGATTGTACTTAACAGGCGGAGGCGCTTTATTGAAAGGTTTGGATAAGCGTTTAAGCCAAAAGATTAAACTTCCTGTGCACGTTGCCGATGATCCATTAAAAAGTGTCGTTAGAGGAACTGGTATTGCATTGAAAAATTATTCCCGATATCCTTTTGTGATGAGATAATTACATGCTGAACTTCATCCAAATTTTATCAAGATTTAGAGTATTTCTGCTGTTCCTGTTGTTACAAGGTATAGCACTGTCCATGTTGTTTAATTTTAATAGATTCCATAATGCTTCTTATTTGTCAACAGCATATGAAATCTCTGGTCGTATCAACTTGAGGTACAACAATTTTCAATCGTATTTTAGCCTACAAGCTGAAAATGATAAATTAAGGGAACAAAATGTATTACTTCTTAACCAACTAAAAGCAGATTTCCAATCTCCCGAACAAGGGTATAAAATCGTTAATGGAGATAGTCAAACAATAGACAATAGAAAATACCTCTATTTATCTGCCAAAGTAATTAATTCAACTGTGAATGCCCAAAACAACTATATCACTTTGTATCGAGGGGCAAACCAAGGTGTAGAGAAAGATATGGGCGTGATTGGACCAGAAGGTGTAATTGGAAGGGTGGTGGATGTTAGCCCTAATATGTCTATTGTAATGTGCATCATCCATAGAAAAAGTAGTGTTGTAGCCCAAATTAAAAATGCCGGTGGCCTTGGTGAAATTATTTGGGATGGTAAAGATCCACGCTTTGTTACCCTCATTAAAATAGTAAAATCAATTGAAGTTAAAAAGGGGGATACGATTGTAACAAGCCCCTATTCAGGAATTTTTCCTTCCGGCCAACCCATAGGGTATGTTAATTATGTTGGCACAGATGAGAATACCAATACATACATATTAAAAGTAAAAACTGCTATTGACTTTTATACTATTCAACATGCCTATTTGGTAAAATCTTTATTGAAAACAGAATTAGATTCATTAATCAATAAAGTAAAAAAATACTGATGAGCAATTTATTTAAAAACGTCATTCGTTTTATATTATTTATTTTGATACAAGTATTTGTATTGGATAAAGTTCCGCCCCTTCAATTGTTTATAGTGCCTATATTTTATTTTTTATTCTTACTTTGGGCACCCTTTAAAATTCCTAAACTACAGTTATTATTACTGGGTTTTTCTTTTGGTTTGATGCTTGATTTATTCACCAAAACACCTGGATTACATGCGGCAGCCTGTACGTTGGTGGCTTTTTGCAGGCCCTTTATTATTCATTTACTTTTGCCAAAAGAATCGTTTGAAACAAATTATGTTGAACCGTCTATCATAAGTATGGGCTTTATTCCGTTTATGGTATACATATTGATGTTAACCTTCGTTCACCATTTTTATTTGATTTTTTTAGAATGGCTCAGTTTTGGAGATATGTTGTTTTTCTTAGGCAAATTGATTGCTTCAACAGGGATCAGTATTTTATTAATATTGATAACAGAAATGCTTTTCCACAGAAATGTTAAAGGCAGGAGCCGATTGGCTTAAATAGTTTATACATCTATAAATTGTAGATAAAATAAGTCATCGTTCATTAATTTATTTGTTACATGCCTTCATTTAATCAGTCCAGACAAACTGTCATACAGCTCATTATTCTTGTATTTTTTATCATCTTAGTTGCTAGGCTCATGGTGTTGCAGTTGTTTTCGCCAGAATATCAATTACAAGCATTGGATAATGCTGTGGATAGGGTAACTATTTATCCGGTAAGGGGGTTAATTTTTGATAGAAAAAACCGGCCTATCATTCAAAATTCATTAACACGAGATTTGATGGTTTCGCCTACACAACTTAAAGGTATAGACACCCTAGGGTTTTGTAAATTATTGGGGATTGATATCAATCAATTTAAGGAAAGAATTGTTGCTGGTATTATTAAAAATGGCAGAAACAGGCCGTCTGTGTTTGAATCGTCTATCTCACTAGAAAAATATGTTAAAATACAGGAGAATATGTATCGTTTTGAACCTGCATTTTATTTACAAGATCGGTCTATAAGAACCTACCCTTATGATGCAGCAGCCCATGTTTTGGGATATTTGGGAGAGGTAGATTCAAATATTTTAAAAAAGAGCAGAGAATATTACCAGTTAGGCGATTTTATGGGTTTAACGGGGCTAGAAAGATCTTATGAAAGGGTTTTGATAGGGCAACGAGGTATTAAATACCTCATAAAAGATAATAAAAACAGAATTGTAGGGTCATATAATAATGGAATGTTCGATACCTCCGCCAGTCCAGGTTTGAATTTAAGAACCACCCTAGATATCGATGTTCAAGTATTAGCAGAAAAGTTTTTAAGCAATAAATTGGGTGCTGTTGTTGCTATAAATCCGCAAACTGGTGGCATCATTGCAATGGCAAGTGGACCAACCTACAATCCCAATTTGCTTACTGGTGCTGAGCGGCGGCGGAATTTTTCATTCTTATTAACCGATACCGCCCGACCATTATTTAACAGAGCAATAAAAGGACAATATCCTCCGGGATCAACTTTCAAGCCAGTAGGTGCATTAATAGCATTAAGTGAAGGTATTATTACGCCAGAATTTGGCTTCCCTTGTTTTGGTGCGTATTACAATTGTAACCGGCCCATAAAATGTACGCACTCGGGTGGGGGACATGCTAGCTCGCTCAGAAATGCACTGGCCTTTTCTTGTAATTCTTATTTCTCCCATATTTACAGGTTGGCTGTAGATAATCCATTGTACGGCACTACATCAAAAGGATATTCTGTATGGAAATCCTATATGAATAATTTTGGATTGGGTTTAAAACTGGGTGTGGATTTGCCAAGTGAAGACAAAGGCTATGTGGCAGATGTATCATTCTATAATACGTTGTATAAAAACCAATGGAATTCCTGTACCAATGTATTTTTGGGTATTGGACAAGGAGAGATGTTGGCTACACCCTTGCAAATGGCCAATTTAATGTGCATTATTGGGAATAAGGGATTTTTTTACACACCCCATTTTGTACAGAAAATTGACGGTGATACAGATCAAGATACCTCGTTGTCGGCTTTTAAAGTAAAGCATAATCTAAATAATATTACGCAAGAAATGTATGAGGTAGTAAAGTTGGGTATGCAGGATGTTGTTAATTATGGAACAGCAAGGGTTGCCCAAATTCCTGGAATTCAGGTTTGCGGTAAAACAGGTACCGCAGAAAACTGGGGTTTTGTAAATGGTAGAAGAGAAAAATTTGATGATCACTCTTGGTTTGTATGCTTTGCACCAAAAGAAAATCCTGTAATTGCAGTAGCTGTTATTATAGAAAATGGTGGTTATGGCGCCACTTGGGGTGGTCCCATTGCCCGAATGATTATGGAGAAATACATGAATGATTCCCTTAGCAACAACAGTAAACTTGATTCTGCAAGAATAGCTGCAAAAGAGATTATTTTGCCCGTTGTAAAAAGAAAAAGAATGTTGTTGGATTCCTTACGTAAGATTAGAAAAGCATCGGAAAGTGCTATTGTTCCCTATATAAACAATAAGGTAAATACCCTTTCCCCTTCTTTAAAAATTAAAGATACTTCAAAACAAAAAAGAAACGCACCTCCAGATACTTTACCAAAATCACCAGTTTTGCAACCCCTAAAACCGGGAAATACTGAAAAAGTTGATTCAACACACATCAGAATTGAAAAAAGACTCGTTTATATGCTTAACCCTTTGAATTCTACTATATGTTAAATAGCAATCGCGAATTATCGAAGGGTATTGATTGGATATTGGTATTGCTTTATTTAACTCTTTGCATTATCGGTATAGTAAGTATTTTTGCAGCTACCTATCGTAACGAAAATGTTATTCAAGGGTTTTTATCGTTTCGTACAGAATACAGTAAACAGTTTTTATATTTTGGAATTTGCTTAGTACTAGGCACCATCATATTAGTAACAAATAGTAAATTCTTTACGGCAACGGCCAATCTCAGTTATTTTTTGGGAATGGTATTATTGTTACTTGTTTTTCCTTTTCATACTGAAATTAAAGGGACCAATTCAATCATACGATTTGGCAGTTTTCAAATTCAACCTGCAGAATTGTTTAAACTGTTTGTAAACTTAGCTTTGGCAAAATACCTTTCACAAATTGAAACTGTTTTTAGTAAGTTGCGTTCACAATTGATTGCAACGAGCATCGTTGTAGTTCCTGCAATAATCAGTATAGCACAAAATGAAACTGGATTAGCCTTGGTTTTTTTCGCATTCTTTTTGGTAATGTATAGAGAGGGATTGCC
>Ga0164294_10000858_pt1 | contig 28926 bp, 25 predicted proteins | sample GEODES005metaG_FD_111479 | JGI IMG/M metagenome (GOLD analysis project Ga0164294, IMG submission 111479) | Oligotrophic lake water microbial communities from Sparkling Lake, Wisconsin, USA - GEODES005 metaG | ecosystem: Environmental > Aquatic > Freshwater > Lake | place: USA: Sparkling Lake...
CCTTGGTTGGTGAATAAGCTTTGACTTGATTGCCAAAGTCAAGGCAGAGGTTACTACTTGTCTGAGACAAACGTCCAATCGAGCATTTCAATCCGTGCTATTGTCATTTTCTATCGAAGATGCACATGCCTTTTATGATTTCAATTGCGCAAATGAGCCAGTAAACTGAATTGAAATGAGTCTCACTCCATCCCGCGCCAAAACAAAGCACCCCAAGTCGGCGGTTTCCACGCGCAGTTACCGTTTGCCTAATTACCCCTTTGTGGTGCCTGCTGAATTGAAAGACGCGACGGTCAAACGTCACCCGGTTGTGATCGTTGGCGCGGGACTCAGCGGTCTCACCTTGGCTTGCAAGCTGGCCCACTTGGGTATCCCAGCGGTTTTGCTGGACGAAGACAACACGGTGGGGGTGAAGGGCGCGGCCTCGCGCGGCATTTGTTACACCCAACAATCCCTTGAAATCTTTGAACGGCTGGGCATTTACCAGCGCATCGCCACCAAGGGGGTCGCCTGGCAAGTCGGACGCACTTTTGCAGGCCAAGAAGAGGTTTTTTCTTTTGACTTGCGCGATCGACCGCAATTTTCAGTCAGCCAACAACCTCCCTTCATCAACATCCAACAGTTTTACGTTGAACTTTTCTTGGTCGATCGAATCAATGCTTTAAACCAAGCAGGCGCGGCGATCGACCTGCGGTGGTGTTCGAAAGTGGTTCAGTTCAAGCAAGGCAAAGACTGTGCAAGCTTGCGCATTGATACACCCCAAGGCAGTTACACCATCGAAGCCGATCATGTGATTGACGCAACGGGCTCGCACACCCCGTTTCATGCATGGTGTGGCGTGACCATGGACAGCTTGCGTGGCGACGACCGTTGGTGCATTGCGGATGTGCGTTTCAAAGTCAGACCACCCACTGAACGCCACACATGGATTGAAGCGCCATTCAATGACAACCGTGCCGTTTGGCAGCACCTGATGGCCGATGATGTCTGGCGCATTGATTACCAAATGGCGCCTGACGCCGATCCCGCCTACGTCAGCCGAGAAGATGTGGTGCGCGAACGCTTGGCCAAGCAATTTGGACATGACGTTGAATGTGAGATTGTGTGGGTCGGCCCCTATGCCTACAAATCGCAATGCCTGCACCAACTGCGCCATGAAAGGGTTTTCTTCATCGGCGACACCGCCAAAGTGGTCAGTCCCTTTGGTGCGCGGGGCGGTAACACGGGCATTGCCGATGCAGACAACCTGGCTTGGAAACTGGCCGCCGTACTGCGTGGTCATGCACCGTTTGCCTTGCTCGACAGCTATGGTCAAGAACGACTGCAGGCCGCCCGACGCAATGTGCAAGTGACCAACCGCACCGCCCGCTTCTTGCGGGCACCTGAAGGCATCGAGCGCTTGTTTCGTGATGCCAGCATTGGCTTGGCCCAGCACCATGCATTTGCCCGACTGCTGATCAATACAGGGCGCATGGCAGAGGCCAACCGCTATGCGGTGTCTGACATCTGCAAGGCCGAGGGCGGTTGGATGGTGCAAAACGCCCCATTGCAATTTGCCAATGGCCATCCAGGCAGTTTGAGTGATTTACTTCAATGGGCCGATGGCCATTTGTTGCTGTTGGTGTTTGGCAAGCTCAAACGCGCGGACATCAAGAAACTGGCCTCGCTCAGCATGGGTATACCGGTGCGCATTGTGCAAGTGGTTCATAAAGAAAAATACCAAGCCAAAGAACATGTGGTGGACAAGGGCCAATTGCTTCGCCAAGCCTGCGAAGCGCAGACCAAGCGATGGACCTTGTTGCGCCCAGACGCATACCTGGCCGCCAGCGGCCAACACATTGACAGCAAGCTCATCCATGCGATTGCGCAAGCTTTGTCACTTCATTGAACTTTCAGGACGGACCCATGACCACCACATTGAAAATTGATTTCGTCTCCGACATTGCCTGTCCTTGGTGTGCAGTGGGTTTGGGTGCGCTGGAGCAAGCCCTGGAAACCCTGCAAGGCGAAGTGAAAGCACATATCCATTTCCAGCCTTTTGAACTCAACCCGAATTTGGCTGCGGGTGGGCAAGACCTGTTTGAACATCTGAACCAAAAATACGGTTCCAGCGCTGAACAACAAGCGCAGATGTACCAAAACATCAAGGCCCGCGGTGCCGAAGTGGGCTTTACTTTTCACCCGACCGGACGCGGCCGCATCTTCAACACCTTTGATGCCCATCGTTTGCTTTATTGGGCTGAAGTCACGGCTGATGCAGATACGCAGCATCGGTTGAAAAAAGCTTTTTTTGAAGCCTACCAAGGGCGCGGTGAGAACATCGAATCGCATGAAGTGTTGCTAAGCGCGGTGAAGTCTTTAGGGCTGGATGCTGCATCAGCGCAAACGGTCTTGGAAAGCGATGCCTACGCCAAAGAAGTGAAAGAACGTGAGCATCTCTACACCAATGCCGGTATCAGCGCCGTACCTGCCGTCATCATCAACGACCGCCACCTGATTTCAGGGGGTCAACCTGCGCATGTGTTTGCACAGGCTTTGCGCGACATCGCCGCGCAAGCAAACTGATGACCAAAGGGCCTGCCTCGCTAAAATGCCCGCTTCTTGTCGATATTTTTGTGTTCACTGTTGTTGAACACCACTGAATGCAAAGCCCCCCTATGAGCATCCCCCCCGCGCAACCCGGTTTAGACAGCCTCTCCAAATCCTTTGAACCCGCTGCTTTAGAAGCTCACTGGGGCCCGGAGTGGGAAAAACGCGGGTATGGCGTGGCCGGTTTTCGTGGCACTGGAGCGCCCGTCGCAGATCAGCCGTCCTTTGCGATTCAACTGCCGCCACCGAATGTGACGGGCACTTTGCACATGGGCCATGCGTTCAACCAGACCATCATGGACTCGTTGACCCGTTACCACCGGATGCTGGGCCACAACACCGCTTGGATACCCGGCACAGATCACGCAGGCATTGCCACGCAAATCGTCGTGGAGCGGCAGTTGCAAGGCCAAGGCATTAGCCGCCACGACATGGGCCCGACGCCGGCAGAGGCACGCAAAAATTTCATTGCCAAAGTGTGGGAGTGGAAAGAGCAATCGGGCAACACCATCACCCAGCAAATGCGCCGCATGGGCGACAGCGTGGACTGGAGCCGCGAGTACTTCACCATGGACGACAAACTGTCGCCGGTGGTCACCGACACCTTCGTAAAGCTCTACCAACAAGGGCTGATTTACAGAGGCAAGCGCTTGGTCAGTTGGGACCCCGTTTTGCAGAGTGCGGTCTCTGATTTGGAAGTGGAAAGTGAAGAAGAAGAGGGCTCACTCTGGCATATCTGCTATCCATTTGCCGATGGGCCAAAGCAAGTCGCAGGTGAAACAGTCCGGGGTTTGGTGGTCGCCACAACCCGTCCTGAAACCATGATGGGTGACGTGGCCGTCATGGTCCATCCTGAAGATGAGCGCTACGCCCATCTGATTGGCCAACAGGTTCAATTGCCTCTGTGTGATCGCACCATTCCCGTGATTGCCGATGATTATGTGGATCGTTCATTCGGCACCGGTGTCGTCAAAGTCACACCCGCGCACGACACCAACGACTACGCCGTGGGACAACGCCACCAGTTGCCGCTCATTTCTATTTTGAATTTGGATGTCACGGTCAATGACCAAGCACCCGAAAAATACCGTGGCTTGGATCGGTTCGTGGCGCGCAAGGCGGTGGTGTCTGACTTGGATGCGCAAGGCTTATTGGTGGAGGTCAAAAAACACAAACTGATGGTGCCACGTTGCGCCCGCACCGGCCAAATCATTGAACCCATGCTGACCGACCAATGGTTTGTCGCCATGAACAAGGTCAGCGACACAGACCCGACAGGCAAGAGCATTGCGCAAAAGGCGATAGATGCGGTGCAAACCGGCGAAGTGACGTTTGTCCCTGAGAACTGGGTCAATACCTACAACCAGTGGATGAACAACATCACCGACTGGTGTATTTCTCGCCAGTTATGGTGGGGCCATCAAATTCCGGCTTGGTACGACGAAGACGGCCGCGTTTATGTGGCCCACAACGAAGCCGAGGCCCAAGCCCAAGCACCGGGCAAAATTCTGAAACGCGACGAAGACGTGCTCGACACTTGGTATTCATCTGCCTTGGTGCCATTCAGCACTTTGGGTGGAAGCCCTGCTGCGAGCTCATTGAGCGACCAAGACCTGTATTTGCCATCCAGCGTGCTGGTGACCGGCTACGACATCATTTTCTTTTGGGTCGCCCGCATGATCATGATGACCACGCATTTCACTGGCCGCGTGCCTTTCAAGCATGTTTACATCCATGGCTTGGTGCGCGATGCGCAAGGCAAGAAGATGAGCAAGTCCGAGGGCAATGTGCTCGATCCGGTGGACTTGATAGACGGCATTGCGCTGGCACCACTGCTGGACAAACGCAGCCAAGGTTTGCGCAAACCCGAAACCGCGCCGCAAGTGCGCAAGAACACGCAAAAAGAATTTCCTGATGGCATTCCGGCCTATGGGGCCGATGCCTTGCGCTTTACTTTTGCAGCCTTGGCCAGTTTGGGGCGCAGTATCAATTTCGACAGCAAACGCTGTGAGGGCTATCGCAACTTCTGCAACAAACTCTGGAACGCCACCCGCTTTGTGTTGATGAACTGCGAAGGTCAAGACTGCGGCCTGATGGAACACACCAAGGCGGAATGTGCACCAGGCGGCAAAGCCCATGCTTACATGCATTTCAGCCAAGCCGATCGGTGGATTTCATCGGTGCTGCAACAAGTGGAGGCGGACGTGGCCAAAGGCTTCGAGGAATACCGCCTCGACAACGTCGCCACGGCCATTTATGAATTTGTGTGGAACGAGTATTGCGATTGGTATTTGGAAATCGCCAAAGTTCAAATTCAAACAGGTGATGAATCACAACAGCGCGCCACGCGGCGCACCCTGATTCGCACCTTGGAAGCCATCCTGCGTTTGGCGCATCCGATCATTCCGTTCATCACCGAAGAACTTTGGCAAAAAGTAGCGCCTGTGGCAGGCATGCCCGGCGCTTCGGTCAGCATTGCCCGTTACCCCGAAGCACAACCGAACAAAATCGATCCGCAAGCCATCGCCAATGTTCAGCAACTCAAAGCCTTGGTGGACGCTTGCCGCAACTTGCGCGGCGAGATGAACGTATCACCCTCTACCCGCATGCCCATGTTTGTGTTGGGCAACGCCGATTTCATGCGCAGCAATGCAGCCGTCTTACAAGCCCTGGCCAAACTCAGTGAAGTCAAAGTCTTTGATGATGAAGCCGCATGGCAAGCGGCCGCACAAGCCGCGCCTGTGGCGGTGGTGGGTGAAACCCGTTTGTGCTTGTTCATGGAAGTGGATGTGGCCGCCGAAAAAATCCGCTTAGGCAAAGAGGTGACGCGTTTGCAAACTGAAATCACCAAGGCCAACGGCAAACTCAGCAACGACGCTTTTGTCGCCAAGGCACCCCCCGCAGTGATTGCGCAAGAACGTCAGCGGGTGGCGGACTTTGAGGCTACTTTGCTGAAAGTGGCTGATCAGTTGCACAGGCTTGTGTGATATTCGCTGAGTGACTGACATGGTGGGTCAGGCCGACTCGAACGTTGCCGCTTGCGGCGGTGCGAGGCGACCGAGCCCACGATGGCAGGCACGACACCATTGCCATCAATACACGTATCAGCGCCTTTTAAGCACGTGGATAAAGTCGTCGCCCAACGTCTCTTGCGACATCAACTCATTGCCCGTCTGCTTTGAAAAAGCAGCGAAGTCACGCAAAGAGCCTTTGTCCGTGGACACCACCTTCAGCAATTGACCACTTTGCATCGCCGTCAAGGCTTTCTTGGCTTTCAAAATGGGCAAAGGGCAATTCAAGCCACGTGTGTCTAATTCTTGATCGATATGCATAAATGTCATTCTAAATTTTGGGTGGCCCGCTCTTCCCAACTCATGAAGCGCGGCTCGATGCCCTGGGTGCGCAACCAATCGCCCATGGCATAGCCGGTGCCGGCAGGCCAGCAAATGATGTCTTGGTAATCAAACAATTTGTATTCGGCCAACTCAGGCGACAAGCGAATGTCGCCTTCTGCCACGGCGTGGTAGGCAATGATGACCTGGTTCATGCGCTGAAAGTCATAGGCGCCAACCAACTTCAATGCCGTTACTTTCAAATTGGTTTCTTCCGCCACCTCGCGTGCAATGCCTTCTTCAGGCGACTCACCCGCCTCCATGAAACCGGTGATCAATGCAAAGCGTCTGCCCGGCCATGCAGCATTGCGCGCCAATAAGATTTGATGCCCGTATTGAACGATGCCTGCCAACACGGGCGTGGGGTTGTTCCAATGGGTCCAGTTGCACACCACACAACGCATGCGTTGCTTGGGCCCACCGTCCTCATCTTGTGTGATGAGTTGCAACTCGGTGGCGCACATGGGGCAAAACTGGAAATGGTTCATGCTGGAAACACCCCAGTGGACAAGTACCGGTCGCCACGGTCACACACAATGAACACGATGGTGGCGTTTTCCACACGCTTGGCGATTTCCAAAGCCACCCAACAGGCACCTGCCGCTGAGATGCCGGCAAAAATACCTTCCTCTCGCGCCATGCGACGGCACATGTCTTCGGCGTCTTGTTGGCTCACATACACCAATTCATCCACGTTGGTGTCATCGTAAATCTTGGGGAGGTATTCGGGCGACCACTTGCGAATGCCCGGAATGCGTGAGCCTTCGCTGGGTTGTGCGCCAATGATTTGCACCTTGGGATTTTTTTCTTTCAGATAGCGCGACACCCCAGTGATGGTGCCAGTGGTGCCCATGGCACTCACAAAATGCGTGACCTGACCATGGGTTTGCTGCCAAATTTCGGGGCCCGTGGTTTCATAGTGAACACGGGGGTTGTCAGCGTTGGCGAATTGATCAAGCACCAAGCCCTTGCCTTGCGCTTGCATTTGATCGGCCAAGTCGCGCGCACCTTCCATGCCAGTGGTTTTGGATGTGAGGATGAGTTCAGCGCCAAAGGCCTTCATGGTTTGCGCACGCTCGATGGACAAGTCCTCGGGCATGATCAGCACCATGCGGTAGCCCTTGATGGCTGCGGCCATGGCCAAAGCGATGCCGGTGTTGCCCGACGTGGCTTCAATCAAGGTGTCGCCTGGTTTGATGTCGCCTCGTTCTTCGGCACGTTGAATCATGGACAAGGCGGGTCGATCTTTGACAGAACCAGCAGGGTTGTTGCCCTCTAACTTGCCCAATAAGACATTGCCACGGCTTTGATTTTCTGCAACGCCGATGCGTTGCAAGACGGCCAATGGGGTGTTTCCAATGGCCGATTCAATGGTCGGATATTTCATCCCCACACTGTGCCATAATTCTGCCTCTCCCTCCTGCCGGAGTGGCGAAATTGGTAGACGCAGCAGATTCAAAATCTGCCGGTGCAAAACACCGTGCCGGTTCGATTCCGGCCTCCGGCACCAGCGCAAGTCTCAAAGCCGACCTCACAAGGGTCGGTTTTTTTATTTCAAAATCCGCAGGATTTGAACGCCCGCTCGCACACCCGCAAATCCCTGAAAGCCCGCAGAATCTGTATACAGGGGTGCCATTTGCCCCACTCTGTTGCGAAGTGCCAAAGGACTGAAGAATAAATCGCTGGAAAGGCTGGGCTTGCGCCACAGTAGCACTGAGCCGCCCGGTTTCAGATAACAGGTGTTGGCACCCAAAGCCCTGCCCATGGGTGTGGTGCCCCCTTTTCGCAAGTTGGGGGGGAAATTGACATCGGCAGGCTTGGCCGCAACAGCCGGAATATTGAAGTTCAAGTCAGCTGGAACGGCCGCTATGGCTGGTTTGTGTTGGAACCATTGATCACCTTTTTGCTGTGTCCATTCGTTCCAGCCATCATCACCACCTTGGTTGATGACACCATCTTTACCAGCCGTACCCCGGAAATAAATGTTGGCGTTGTTGCCAAGGAAACTGAAAAAAGCCTGTGGCTCGACGCCGGGTGCGAATTGAAATTCCAACACCGATTTGTCATTGGCCACATAGTGCAGGTAGATCGCCGAACCACTGTACTGGGGAAAATAAATCGAATCAGCGCCCAACCGCTTTTGCGCCGCAATACGCATCACCACATTGGGGTTGTCTTGGTGTTTGATCCAAATATCCAGATCAATGTTGTCCGCATCATCGGATTTCAATGCGGTTTTGTATTCGACCGCGGCTGTTGTCGGCTTGTAAACCCGCATGTTTCCACCTGGATCATTCAAAGCCGTGGCTTGACTGATCTGACTGTCAAATGCCCAAGCGGGTGCAACCGTTGATCTGGGTTTCACCATCAAATCAGCCCATAAATTTGTCCTCAACGGGGTGTAGGTCGGTCTGGCGATGTCAGACGTTTCAGCACAGCCTTCTGCCTGCGGCGGTTGCGTGTCTAAAGAACCAAACAAAGTGTCCGCCAGATGCTGATCCGTTTGATCGGGGGTTTTAGGCGGTGGCACCGGCTCGATCAAATTGGCTGGATTCAAAGCTTTGGCTTGGCTCCACAGGGTTTTCAATCTGTTGTTGGCAATGAAGACGGCCGTGTTTTGTGTCCAATCCACGGGTGTGGTGACAAAAGCCGTCATCGCAGCGAGTTGCGTTATTTTGGGGTCAATGGTGATGCCATTGGTGGGGTCTAAGTCAAAATCGAGCGACTGTAAAAAATAGGCCACATTGCTGGCGATGGAGCCAGCGCCTCCTTGCGCCATGCTCACGGGTGTCACCGTGGCCTCCGCCAGCGCTGGGGGTAACTGAATACTTCCAATTGAAAACGTCACCGTTTCGCCTGCTTGGTATTTGAAGGTACCTGCCCCATCCGTCACGCCTGTTGCAATGACAGTGCCATTGGCTGAAGTGACCTTGTAAGTCATGCCCGAGACGGCACTGTCGATCAATCGTCCATTGAGCAGATTGACGGCCAGCACCGAATGCACAGGCGTGCTCCCGCCCTTGTCCCCGCCGCACGCGGCCAGCAAGCTACACAAGAATGCAACGCATAGAGAAGTCGGGATGGTTGGTTTCATAGAGTCTGTGACTTGATCAGTCTTGTATCGACAGATAACCCTGCAAACTTGAGAAGTTGGACGGCTTAAGATGCGGTATTTCGCCCAAATTCAGCCATGAGTCTTTTGTTTTCACCATTCACGTTCAAGCCGCCGCGCGGCCCGCTTACCCTGTCCAACCGGATTGTGGTGGCACCCATGTGTCAATACGCCTGCTACGAAAATGGTCTTGCCAACGATTGGCATTTGATGCATTGGGCCAATTTGCTCAATGGTGGTGCGGGTTTGTTGATGATCGAAGCAACGGCTGTCACGCCACAAGGCCGCATCACGCCCAATTGCTTGGGTCTTTGGGACGATGCAACAGCGCAAGCCCTGTCGGACACCTTGGCGCGTGCGCGCAAATTGGCACCGCCCGTGCCAGTGTGCTTGCAAATCGCCCATTCTGGCCGCAAAGGCTCCAGCGCCCAACCTTGGCATGGCGGCATGATGATCGACAAAGCCCATGGCGGATGGGACACCGCGGCCCCCTCGCCTTTGGCCTTGTTGCCTGGCGAAGCGCCGCCGCATGAAATTGATGCAGCCGGCTTAGAAGCCATTGAAAAAGCTTTTGTGGATGCCGCCAAACGTGCGCAACACATGGGCTTAGAGATGATCGAATTGCATGGCGCACATGGCTACTTGTTGCATGAATTTGTGTCACCCATCGCCAACCAACGCAGCGACAACTACGGTGGCAGCTTTGAGAATCGCATTCGTTTTCCTTTGCAAATTTTCAAAGCCATGCGTGCTGTGTTTGATGGCACTTTTGGCATGCGCTTGTCGGCCACCGATTGGATCGAAGGGGGCTGGACCTTGGAAGAAAGCACCGCCCTCGCCTTACGGCTCAAAGCAGCCGGTGCCGATTTCATTCACATTTCATCAGCGGGAATTGCACCCCAGCAGAAGATCAACATTGGCCCGGGTTACCAAGTGCCTTTTGCCAAGCATGTAAAGGACAACACCGGCATGCCCACCATTGCCGTGGGCTTGATCACCGACCCGCATCAAGCCGAGGCGGTGCTGACAGAAGGCAATGCCGACATGGTGGCCATCGGTCGCAGTTTTTTATACAAACCACGTTGGGGCTGGGAAGCCGCTGCCGCCTTGAAGGGCACGGTACAGGCCACATCGCAATACTGGCGTAGCTTGCCTAAAGAGGCCAACGGCATCTTTGGTGACGCCAAAATTGGCATGCGCTAATCAACCGGCTGTCCGCGCAAACCCTCTCTTACCGTGGGGTAGCGCAACTTCAACCGCCATTCTTGCTTCAAGCGCTGGTTGTGCATGCGCCGTGATTCGCTCATGAAACTCAAGGTCATGGGGGGCAGTTGTTGTTCAGCTTGCGCGCGGCTGATGCGCGGTGGTTTGGGCAGTTGCCACAAATCGGCAGCCAAGTCCATGTAATCCGCCATGCGCAAATCGCTGTCATCGCAGACATTCACTGGTCGCAATGACTTGCCACGCCACATCGCCAAGACCGCGGCGCGCGCCAGGTCGTCGGCATGGATATGGTTGGTGAACACATCGTCAGCGGCTTGCAACACCGGGGTGCCACGCTGCAAGCGTTCGTGTGGGGTGCCGCCTTCACGGTCCAATGCGTAAATGCCCGGAATGCGCAGCACCAACACACGCAGGGCGGCTCTGCAACCCCATGCATTCAGCCAGGATTCGGCGTCCACGCGTCGTTGGGCTCTCGGTGTGGTGGGATTCAAGGCCTGTGTTTCGTCGATCCAAGCGCCTTGGCAGTCGCCATAAACACCGCTGGTGGAGCCATACACCAGGCTGCGGGGTGAGGAGCGTCGCGCCAGTGCTTGCACCAGATGGCGGGTGCGTGGATCGGTGTCACCCTGCAATGGCGGTGGCGCCATGTGCACCACATGGGTGGCCACCCCCGCCAAGCGCTGCAGGCTGTGGCCGTGATCCAAATTACCCTGCAGCGGTGTGATGCCACGTGCTTGTAGTTCAGGCACCCGCAGAGGCGAACTGGTCAGCGCCAGCACGCGACTTGACGCGGCCAACAACCCAGCGACACGCAATCCCACATCGCCACAACCCACGATCAACACCCGGGGTTTTCTGAACCGAGCGGGTAAGGCTCCAAGGGGCGTGAGGTTTGAAGGCAAAATCGCGTCTTTCGTTTGATGATTAAAGCAACAAGGATTTCTCAGATGTCGTTTCAGATTGTCGTTCAGCCCAGCGGCCGCCGTTTTGCCACCGAAGCGGAGGAAACCATTTTGGCGGCTGGCATTCGTCAAGGGATCGGTCTGCCCTATGGCTGCAAAGATGGCGCGTGCGGTTCTTGCAAATGCAAAAAAATATCGGGCGAAGTCCAGATGGCCGAATACCAAGCCAAAGCCTTGAGCGCTGAAGAACGGGCGCAGGGCATGGTGCTGACTTGCCTTGCCACTGCATTGACGGATGTGGTGTTGGAATCCAAGCAAGTGGTGGAGTCAGGTGCGTTCCCCATCAAGAAAATGCCGGTGCGGGTGCAATCGTTAGAGAAACTCTCGCCCGATGTGATGCGTGTTCAATTGCAACTGCCCGCGGCCGAACCGTTTCAATTCCACGCTGGTCAGTATGTGGAATTTTTATTGCGCGATGGTTCACGTCGCGCTTACTCGATGGGCAATGCTCCGCACACCTTGGTGGCCGGTGCACCCAGCATCGAGATGCACATCCGCCACATGCCTGGCGGCAAGTTCACGGACCATGTGTTCTCTGCGATGAAAGAGAAAGAAATCCAACGCGTTGAAGGACCCTATGGCAGTTTCTTTTTGCGCGAAGACAGCACGGCCCCCATCGTGCTGTTGGCCTCGGGCACGGGCTTTGCCCCGATCAAGGCATTGATCGAGCACATGCAGCACAAGGGCATCACCCTACCTGCACGTTTGTATTGGGGAGGACGCCGCCCAGCTGATCTTTACTTGAACGATTGGGTTTTGGCACAACTGTCACTGATGCCCCACTTGCAATACATCCCCGTGGTGTCGGACGCTTTGCCCGAAGATCAATGGACAGGCCGAACCGGCTTTGTGCACAACGCGGTGTTGCAAGACACGCCCAACTTGAGTGGCTATCAGGTGTATGCCTGCGGTGCACCCATTGTGGTGGACTCAGCCCGAACAGACTATCTGAGCAACGGTTTGCCAGAAGAAGATTTCTTTGCCGACTCGTTCACCAGCGAGGCCGACAAGATCAGCGCTTAAAGTTTCGCACGATGGCGGGCTTGCGCGTTTTTTTCGCGCAGTGCCCGCATTTTTTCTGCGATCTTGATTTCCAAGCCACGCTCCACCGGTTCGTAAAGCGCGGGCGGTTGCATGCCATCGGGCCAGTAGTTTTCCCCAGCGGCAAAGGCATCCGGCTCGTCATGGGCATAGCGATAAGCCCGGCCGTAATCCAACTCTTTCATCAAGGTGGTCGGCGCATTGCGCAAGTGCAAGGGAACGGGCCGGGTGCCATCGGCCTTGATGAGCTTTCGCACACTGTTGTAGGCCTTGTAGACCGCGTTGGATTTGGGTGCCACCGCCAGATACACAATGCACTCGGCCAAAGCCAGTTCACCCTCGGGACTGCCCAAGCGTTCGTAGACCTCGGCAGCGTCTAATGCCAAGCGCAGGGCGCGCGGGTCGGCCAGACCAATGTCTTCGGCGGCCATGCGGATCATGCGCCGCGCCATGTACTTGGGTTCAGCGCCACCATCGAGCATGCGCACCAACCAGTAAAGTGCGGCATCCGGATCGGAGCCGCGCACTGATTTGTGCAAGGCACTGATGGTGTCGTAGAACTGCTCGCCGCCCTTGTCATAACGGCGCATGCGCTCGCCCAATACCTTCATCAGCCAGTCATCGGTCACCGCTGTCAGTGATTCACGAGAGGCCGCCAACGCCAAGGTTTCCAAGGTGTTGAGCAGGCGACGCGCGTCACCATCGGCGTATGCAATCAGGCGCGCTTGCGCCGGCTCATCCAAGGCCGGTAAGGCATCCATCGCACGCGCCTTGGCCACAATGTGGGTCAAGTCGTCCTCGGACAAGGGTTGCAATACATACACCGCCGCTCTGGACAGCAAGGCCGAGTTCACTTCAAACGAGGGGTTCTCGGTGGTAGCACCGATGAAGGTGAACAAGCCCGATTCGACATGCGGCAAAAAAGCATCTTGTTGGCTTTTGTTGAAGCGGTGCACCTCATCAACAAACACAATCGTGCGGCGGCTCTCCAACCCATCACGCGCTGCTTGTGCCATCTCCACGGCTTCGCGAATGTCTTTGACGCCGCCCAACACGGCGCTGATGGCCAAAAACTGGGCGTCAAATGCATCCGCCATCAAGCGGGCAATGGTGGTTTTGCCCACCCCTGGTGGTCCCCACAACAAGCAGCTGTGCGGCTGACCCGACTCGAAAGCCACACGCAGCGCCATGCCTTCACCCAGAATATGCTGCTGTCCAATCACCTCGGATAAATGGCGGGGCCGCAGTCTTTCTGCCAAAGGTGTGTGCATGGCTTGGGCCGGCTTAGGCATGCACTGTTCAGGGCCGCACCACATCCGCACCCTTGGGCGGCACAAAACTGAATTGGGCCGTACTCAAGGGGCTGGGGTTGACCTCGACGCGTTCAAACCGCATTTGGGAACGGGTTCCAAACGCGTCCACGATGTCCAAGTGTGCCAGCAACACCTGGTCACCGTCACGCCGCAGACCGATACGCACCTGCTGCAAGCTGCTGTCTTTGAGCTTCGGCTTGGCCACCACCCAATCCACACCGGCTTCGCTGGGCGCACTTTGCAAAATGAAATCCTTGCCCAAGCTGGCCAAATCGTTGGCCGAGGCGATCAATGCCGCCGGCGTGGTGCCCAGCGCTTGGGCTTGGTTGCGCACCGTCACTTGGTTCAAGTCGGCATCAAACAACCACAGATTTTTACCATCGGCCACGATGTTTTGAACAAAGGGCTTGTTGTAATCAAACCGAAACACACTGGGACGCACGAATGCAAAGCTGCCGCTGGAAATTTTTGGATTGGCGGGTCGGCCTTCTTTGGCGGGTGCCGCCACAACTTGGATGAAGTCGGCCCGCATGCTGCGGGTTTGCTTTAAGAATTGCGCCAAATTGTCTAAGCTGTCTGCTGCTGCAGAAAAGGCCAAGAAGAGTCCTGCCAACAAGCATGTTGTCTTGTGCATCCTCACTCCGATCGGGTTGGAACCAGAATTTCGCGCTGCCCGTTGCTGCTCATGGCGCTGACCATGCCGGCTTTTTCCATGTCTTCCACCAATCGGGCTGCACGGTTGTAGCCAATCTTCAGGTGGCGTTGCACCAAGGAAATACTGGCCTTGCGGTTTTTCAACACCACTTCCACGGCTTGGTCGTACATCGGGTCTTTTTCACCTGCGGTTTCACCAAACAAATCGGGGCCTTGGGCTTCGCCTTCAACCGTGCCGCCTTCGAGCAGGCCTTCGATGTAATTGGGTTCGCCTTGAGTTTTCAAATAGCTAACCACGCGGTGGACTTCGTCATCACTGACAAACGCGCCATGCACACGGATAGGAAAACCGGTGCCACTGGGCAAGTACAACATGTCGCCCATGCCCAGCAATGCTTCTGCGCCCATCTGGTCCAAGATGGTGCGGCTGTCGATTTTGCTGCTGACTTGAAAGGCGATGCGGGTGGGGATATTGGCTTTGATCAAACCGGTGATGACATCCACACTGGGGCGTTGTGTGGCCAAGATCAAATGAATGCCGGCAGCACGGGCTTTTTGTGCCAAACGGGCAATCAGTTCTTCAATTTTCTTGCCCACCACCATCATCAGATCGGCCAATTCGTCGATCACCACCACGATGTGCGGCAAGCGCTCCAACGGTTCCGGGTCATCCGGTGTCAAGCTAAATGGGTTGGTCAGGGCTTCGCCCTGCTCTTTGGCTTCTTCAATCTTGTGGTTGTAGCCCGCCAAGTTGCGCACACCCAACTTGCTCATTAATTTGTAGCGACGCTCCATCTCGAACACGCACCAGTTCAAACCGTGGGCGGCTTGACGCATATCGGTCACCACCGGGGCGAGCAAATGGGGAATGCCTTCGTAAACCGACATCTCCAACATCTTGGGGTCGATCATCAACAGGCGCACATCGCGCGCCTCGGCTTTGTAAAGCAAGGACAAAATCATGGCATTGATACCCACCGACTTACCCGAGCCAGTGGTGCCCGCCACCAGGACGTGGGGCATCTTGGCCAAGTCGGCAACGATGGGGTTGCCGCCAATGTCTTTGCCCAGACCCATGGTCAGCATCGACTTGGCTTCGTTGTAGACCGACGAGCCGAGGATTTCACTCAGGCGAATCGACTGGCGCTTGGCGTTGGGCAATTCCAGTGCCATGAAGTTCTTGCCCGGAATGGTTTCCACCACGCGGATCGAGACCATGCTGAGGGAGCGCGCCAAGTCTTTGGCCAAGTTCACAATTTGCGAACCCTTGACGCCGGTGGCCGGTTCGATTTCATAACGGGTGACCACTGGCCCGGGAGCCGCTGCCAACACTTTGACTTCAACGCCAAAGTCGCGCAGTTTTTTCTCGATCAAACGGCTGGTGAACTCGATGGTTTCAGCATCCACAGCATCTTGCCGAATTTGCGCGTCATCCAGCAAATCGACCTGCGGCAACCGTGAATCCGGCATGTCATTGAACAATGGTTTTTGGCGCTCACGCGCGATACGTTCGCTTTTGGGTGCAGCCAAGGGATCAGGCTCAACCATGATGCGAATCGGCACATGGTTTTGCGGTTCGTCAAATTCTTCCCGCTCGACCAACACGCCGTCTTCACGTTCTTTGGCGGCGGCTTGGCCCAAGGCCAGGTCTTCGGCGATTTCGCGGCGTTCTCGCCAAGCTTGCAGCCAGTGGTCCAGCCTTGCACCGGTTTTCTCGGCCACTTGCAGCCAAGAAAAACCAAACACCCAGGACATCCCAATCAGCATAAAGACGATGAACACCATGCCTGAACCGTTAAAACCCAACCATTTGTTGCCTGCCCCACCAATCAAGTAGCCGAGGATGCCGCCGGCATGCTGCCCCGGTAAATGGTCTTCAAAACGATACAAACGGGTATATTCCAAACCGGTGCTGGCCAACAGCAGCAATACCAACCCGCTCCAAAACACCCAGCGGCTCAAGCGCCAGATGTCGGGTGCATGCACAGGCGCTTGCTCGCCACGCAAACGCACGGCCAAGGCGGTAAGCCAACTCACCAAGGCCGCTAAATAGCACCACCAAATGGAGTAACCCAGCACAAAGTAACCAAGGTCGCTGATGGCCGCCCCGATGCGCCCGCCCCAGTTGTGGGCCACCATCGATGAACCTGAAGTCGTCCAGGCCGGATCTTGCGGTGTGTGGGTGAGCATGGCAATCAGCCAAAACAGCATGAGCACAAAGCCCACACTGAGTGCGATTTCTTGGACAAACCGTTGCCAGCCCGTGATTTGCGGGGGGTCGTCCTTGCTGTTGTTGAGGGTGTTTAACGAGTAAGTCATTGCCGGGCATAAGCTTAACAGGCGCGCTCAGGACTGCTGCTGCATCGGAACTTAAAATAAGCTTCTTGCAAGAAGCGCTCCGCTTTTCGTTTTCCCACCTCAGACGCACGCCTTATGACCTCCCCCCACCACAGCAAAGTACTTATCTTGGGCTCTGGCCCTGCCGGTTACACCGCCGCCGTCTATGCCGCCCGCGCCAATCTGCAACCCACCCTGATCACCGGCATGGCCCAAGGGGGACAACTCATGACCACCACCGAAGTCGACAATTGGCCGGCCGATGTGCATGGTGTTCAAGGGCCAGATCTGATGCAGCGCTTCTTGGAACACGCCGAGCGCTTCAACACCAAGATGGTGTTTGACCACATCAATCAGGTGGATTTCTCCAAACGCCCCTTCACATTGATAGGTGACAGCGGCACGTACACCTGTGATGCCTTGATCATCGCCACGGGCGCTTCCGCCAAGTACCTGGGCCTGCCCTCCGAACAAAGCTTCATGGGCCGCGGTGTCTCGGGTTGCGCCACCTGTGACGGCTTTTTCTACCGCGACCAAGCCGTGTGCGTGGTTGGCGGCGGCAACACCGCCGTGGAAGAAGCTTTGTATTTGTCGAACATCGCCACCAAGGTGCACCTGATCCACCGGCGCGACAAATTCAAGGCCGAAGCCATCATGATCGACAAACTGATGGACAAAGTGAAGGCTGGGAAAATCATTCTCGAAGTCCACAGCGTGCTGGACGAAGTGCTCGGCGACGCCTCTGGGGTCACCGGCGTGCGACTGAAAAGCACCCAAGACGGCAGCACGCGGGACTTGGCCGTGCATGGTTGCTTCATTGCCATTGGCCATCAGCCCAACACCGGCATTTTTGAAGGCCAATTAACCATGAAAGACGGTTACATCGTCACCCAAAGCGGCTTGCAAGGCATGGCCACGCAAACCAGTGTGCCGGGCATTTTTGCCGCCGGCGACGTTCAAGACCATGTCTACCGCCAAGCCATCACCAGCGCCGGCACCGGCTGCATGGCGGCCTTGGATGCCCAGCGCTTTTTAGAGCAATAAACTGGCTTGGGAAGCCCGTTTAAGGGCGGCTTGGCGTTTCAGGCTAGAATCTTGGGCTCTGTGGGCAACTGTCCAGGGGATACCGCCCCCCATTTCGGCGAGGTCAAGCACAGCATTTTTCTTGCTGCGCTGTTTATTGAAGGAGTGTCTGATGGCACGCGTATGTGAAGTAACGGGCAAAGGCCCAATGAGTGGAAACAATGTTTCCCACGCCAACAACCGCACCAAGCGTCGTTTTCTGCCCAATTTGCAGTACCGCCGTTTCTGGGTGGAAACCGAAAACCGTTGGGTGCGCTTGCGCGTTTCCAGCGCGGCTCTGCGTTTGATCGACAAAAAAGGCATTGACGTGGTGCTCGCAGACATGCGCGCGCGCGGTCAAGCTTAATTTTCCCACCGACTTCGAAAGGACTTCATCATGGCTTCCAAAGGCGGACGCGAAAAAATCAAACTGGAATCAACTGCTGGCACCGGTCACTTCTACACCACCAGCAAGAACAAGAAAACCATGCCCGAGAAAATGTCGATCATGAAATTCGACCCCAAGGCACGCAAGCACGTGGAATACAAAGAGATCAAACTCAAGTAAATCTTGGACTTGCCTACAAAAAACCCGCCTCGGCGGGTTTTTTGTTGTGCGCTCGAAAGGCTGTTGACCCGCTGAGCTGGAATTCGTGGTGGACAGGACGCGCGTCGATCAGATCGACACAGCCCGTAATTGCATGGAGAAGTCGCGCAAGGCGGCCACGCCACTGGCTTCAGCGCGGCGACACCAGGCTTGCAGTTCCTGCGCCAACTGGGCTTGGCTGGCATGGGTGTTGAGCCAAAGTTGACGCAACTCTTCGCGCATTTTGAGCATGGTGTCCGCATTTGGCAAAGCAGCGCGGGCTTGGCCAAGCAAGCCTTGGAACTGCGCCGGTACTTGCACCTCGTCGCGGTGCATCCAGCGCCTGGCAGCGTTCAAGACGGCCTCTGTGGGCAACTTGGGCAAACTGGCGATCTCTTGCTTCACGGCTATTTGCACTTGACGCGCAAATCCGGCCATCACTTCATAGCGGTTGGCAATCAGCGCTTCCAAGGTTTGTTCATCCGCCAAGGGTTTGGTGTCCGCGTAGTGCAGCTTGGGTGGCGTTTTCTTCACCGTGGCCAAGCCCAAACCTTGCAACATGCGGATATAGAGCCAACCAATATCAAACTCATACGGCTTGACCGACAACTTGGCCGAGGTGGGATAGGTGTGGTGGTTGTTGTGCAGTTCTTCTCCGCCAATCAAGATACCCCAGGGCGAAATGTTGGTGCTGGCGTCTGGCGCTTCAAAGTTGCGGTAACCCCAGTAATGTCCAATGCCATTGATGACACCGGCTGCCGTGACCGGAATCCACAGCATTTGCACCGCCCACATGCTCAGACCCGCTGCGCCAAACAAGGCCAAGTCAATGACCAGCATCACACCCACACCTTGCCAGGGGAAAAAAGCATACACATGGTTTTCCAGCCAATCGTCTGGCGTGCCATGACCGTATTTGCGCAGCGTTTCAGGGTTTGCGGCTTCCTTGCGGTAAAGCTCTGCGCCTTGCCAAAAAACAGTTTTGATACCAAAGACCTGCGGGCTGTGCGGATCGTCCTCGGTTTCGCATTTGGCGTGGTGCTTGCGGTGAATCGAGGCCCAGGCCTTGGTCGTCATGCCGGTCGTCAACCACAACCACAGCCGAAAAAAGTGGGCGGGCAGCCAATGCAAATCAAGCGATCGGTGTGCTTGGTGGCGGTGTAAATAAATGGTGACCGCCACGATGGTGATGTGCGTCATCCCCAAAGTGATCAACACCAACTGCCAAGCACTGAGGTGCCAAACGCCATAGGCCAACCAATTCAGCAGTGCATCCAACCAAGGCCAAGCGGGCAGCAGCATGTCAATCCTTCCGAACAAACCAAAAATCAAATTTTATGCCGCCACCCAAGCGGCGGCAAAGAAGCCATCGGTGCCATGGCGGTGCGGCCACAGCCGCAGGTACAGGCCATCGGGCGTGCACAAATTCTCAGCTTGCGCGACCTCGAAATCGGTCAACAGGTCTTTCACCAACAGGGGGTTGAAGTCGGGGTGGGCGGCGCTGAATGCCTCGGCAATCATTTCATTTTCTTCGCGCAGCAAACTACAAGTGGCGTAAACCAGTCGACCACCGGGCTTGAGCAAGCGGGCTGCAGCTGCCAAGATGGCGGTTTGTTTGACCGAGAGTTCAGCCACGGCTTCAGGGGTTTGCCGCCATTTCAAATCGGGGTTGCGTCGCAAGGTGCCAAGACCGGTGCAAGGCGCATCCACCAAAACGCGGTCCATCTTGCCGCGCAAACGCTTGATGCGGTCATCGCGCTCGTGGGCAATCGCCACGGGATGAATGTTGGACAAACCACTGCGGGCCAAGCGCGGTTTCAAAGCCTCCAAGCGATGGGCCGAGGTGTCAAACGCATACAAGCGCCCGGTGTTGCGCATGGCTGCGCCCAAAGCCAGGGTTTTGCCGCCGGCGCCGGCGCAAAAGTCGGCGACCATTTCGCCACGTTTGGCATCGAGCAACAGCGCCAACAGTTGCGAACCTTCATCTTGCACTTCGATCACGCCTTTTTCAAACAGCGTGAGTTTGCTCAAGTTGGGCTTGGCGTTCATGCGCAAACCCCAAGGCGAAAAAGGCGTGGGCACGACAGCAATGCCATTTTTTTCCAACTCCGCTTGCACATCGGCGCGTTTGGCTTGCAAGGTATTGACCCGCACGTCCAGGCCCGCGGTGTGCTGCAAGCTGTTCACCAAGGGCCAGAAATCCTCGCCCAATTGGCTTTCCAAGGCTTCGGTCAACCACGGTGGCAAGTTGTGTTTATGCGGCGCCAAGAAAGCGTCGTCGGTGGCGGCGTCGCAATCGGCCAGCCACTTGAACTCCATCTCGCTCATAGCGGCTTTCATGAAGCCGCGGTCGCCATGCGTGGCTTGCACTTGCTGCAATTTCGCTTGGGCATCGAGGTACGCCGCCCAACCCAAAATCGCCAAGCGGCGCTCGCGCACACCGCTGCCGGATTTGGCCAGATGCTCAAAACGCAGTTTTTGGCGCAACACGTTGTAGCCGGTCTCGGCCAAGACGCCACGCTCACGCGGGCCCAAGGCCATTTGTTTGCGTTGGTCACGGAAGTATTTGGAAACCACACTGTCGGCAGGGTGGTCAAAGCGAAGCAGCAAACGGGTGAGTTCAGTGCAGGCGTCTAACAGGGCTTTGGGATGCATAGCGGCATTATCGGCTTTGCGTCAGGCCTTATGCTGTCGCCATGTCAGATACCGACCTCCCTGCCTTGCCGACCCTGACCTTGGGACCTTATGTGCACTACAAAGGCTTGCGCTACGAAGTGCTGGACGTCGTGCGGCACAGTGAAACACTGGAACCTTTGGTGCTTTACCGCGCCGAGTACGGTGAGCGGGGTCTTTGGGTGCGACCTTTCGCGATGTTCACCGAAGAGGTGGTGATTGACGGGGTTCAACAACCCCGCTTCAAACCTGTCTGAAAATCGCTTGCTTTGCTTGGCGCGCCATGACGGGCTGTCGCACGATCAGGCAAAGACCCCAGCGGTTTCTTGCATGTTCGCAGACACCTCACCCAAGTGGTGCAGGCTGTCGCCAAAGCTGAGTTCCATTTGCGTTAAACGCTTGAAACAATGGCTGATGATGTACTCGTCGGTGACGCCAATGCCCCCATGTAATTGCACCGCTTCCTGACCGACATGGCGGGCCGAGCGCCCGATTTGGTATTTGGCGCGGGACACCGCCAAGCGGCGCTCCATCGATGGTGCGTTGAGCCTGAGGGAGGCGAAATAGCTCATGGAGCGTCCCAACTCGAGCTGCATTTTCATGTCGGCCACGCGGTGTCGCAGCGCTTGAAAGCTGGCGATATTCAAGCCAAACTGCTTGCGCGTGTTCATGTAGTCCGCTGTGATGGCCAATGTTTGCGCCATCAAACCCACAGCCTCTGCGCACAAAGCGGTGGCGCCCACGTCCACGCCCAGTTGCAACGCGGCCAAACCGTCTGTGCTGATCAATTGCGCAGTCGCGTCTTTCAGGTGCAATTCGCTCATGCGGCTGCCGTCTTGGGCTTGGTAAACATGGCGGGTATCGGTGGCGGCGCTGCGCGGCACCAAGAACAGCGCTTGTTCACCGTTCACCTTGGCTGGCACCAAAAAACCATGTGCTTGATCGCCTGCAGGCACCAACGACTTGTGCCCTGTCAATTGCCACGTGCTGCCGACCTGCTTTGCTGTTGCTTGGCATTTTTCCAAGTTATAACGGGCCCCCTGCTCATGGTGCGCCAGCACCAACAAAGCCTCGCCTCCGGCCAAACGCGGCAGCCATTCGGTTTTCACATCGTCGGGGGCGAAAGCTTGCAACACCGCGGTGCTGATCCAGGTGTGGGCCAGCGGCTCCATCACCATGCCACGCCCGAGTTCTTCCATGACCACCATGCCCTCGACCGGCCCCATGTTCATGCCGCCATAGCCGTCTTGAACATACAAACCACACAAACCCAATTCGGCCATGGCTTGGTAGGCTTGAGCGGAAAAACCACCGCTGGCCACCACACGGCGGCGTTCGTCAAAGCTGTAGGCCTTGGCGACCCATTTGCGAACGGCCTCGCGCAGTTGCAGTTGGTCATCAGAGAAATCGAAATCCATGTTGAAATCCTTGTCGGTTCTGGCGTTTCAGCCCAGTACGGTTTGCGCCACGATGTTGCGTTGCACTTCATTGGAACCACCGTAGATGGTGGTCTTGCGCATATTGAAATAGGTGGAGGCCAGTGGCGCGCAATGCGCCGCACCCACAAAGTCACCTTGCCAGCCTGCGGCCATCGCCTCTTCAATGAATGGCACGCTAAAGGGGCCTGCAGCCAGCATCATCAATTCACTGTAACGCTGCTGAATTTCAGAGCCACGGATCTTGAGCAAGCCAGCGATGTCCAACGACTGCTTGCCTGATTTCTCGGCGCTCAGCACGCGCAGCACCATCATTTCCAGGGCAATCACGTCCACTTCCAGCTTGGCGATTTCATCGCGAAACCGCAGGTCATCCCAAACGCCTTCAGCGATGGCGATGCGCTTCAAACGTTCGAGTTCGCGCTTGGCACGGTTGACATCCGCGATGTTGGTGCGCTCGTGCGCCAGCAAATACTTGGCGTAGTTCCAACCTTTGTTTTCTTCGCCGATCAGATTGTTGATCGGTACTTCGACGTTGTCGAACCAAACCTCATTGACTTCAGACTCGCCATCCAGCAGTTTGATGGGACGCACACGCACGCCCTTGGACTTCATGTCAATCAGCAAGAAAGAAATACCGGTTTGGGGTTTGCCTTCGGTGCTGGTGCGCACCAGGCAAAAAATCCAGTCGCCAAATTGCGCCAAGGTGGTCCAGGTTTTTTGGCCATTGACGATGAATTTGTCCCCCACGCGCTCGGCTCGGGTTTTGAGCGACGCCAGATCAGAACCAGAACCTGGTTCGCTGTAGCCTTGGCTCCACCAGACTTCACCGCTGGCAATACCTGGCAAAAACCGCTGTTGTTGTTCGGGGTTGCCAAACGCCATGATGACCGGGGCCACCATGACCGGGCCAAATGGCACGATGCGGGGGGCACCGGCCAAGGCGCACTCTTCTTCAAACAAATGTTTTTGCACCGCGTTCCAACCCGGGCCGCCGAATTCTTCAGGCCAGCCGTAGCCCAGCCACCCTTTGGTGCCCAAGGTTTTCGCCCAGGACTGCATGTCTTCACGTGTCAAACGCAAGGCGTTGTGCACTTTGTGCGAAATTGTTTCGGGCAAATGGGCATGCACCCAAGTGCGCACCTCCTCACGAAACGCCTGTTCTTCTGGGGTGAAAGCCAAATCCATGCGTGTCTCCAGCAGTAACTCTGTGTTGTGCAAAAGCCGTGTTTTAGCACGCTCGTTCTATTTTTCATCTCCGCACGAACACGGGGGTGGCATCGGGATAATCAAGGCCATGAAAAACGTGGTGATCTTGATCTCGGGCGGCGGCTCCAACATGGCCGCTATCGTGCGCGCGGCCCAACGCGATGACTGGGCAGGCCGGTACCAAGCACAGGTGGCCGCCGTCATCAGCAACAAGCCCGAAGCACCCGGTTTAGTGCTCGCGCAAGAACAGGGCTTGACCACTGCCGTGGTGAACCACCAGGCTTTTGCACATGAAACCGATCCCCGCGCTGCATTCGACGCGGCTTTGATGGCGGCCGTTGACCAGTACCAACCCAGCTTGGTGGTGCTGGCTGGCTTCATGCGCATCTTGACACCGGGGTTTGTGGCCCACTATGCCGGGCGTTTGATCAACATCCACCCGTCGCTGCTGCCCGCTTTCACGGGCTTGCACACGCACCAACGCGCGATAGACGCGGGCTGCCAATTTGCCGGCGCCACGGTGCACCGTGTCACGGCAGAACTCGACCACGGTGAAATCTTGGCGCAAGCCGTGGTGCCGGTGTTGCCTACCGACACGGCTGGCCTGTTGGCGGCCAGGGTCATGACCCAAGAACATCTGATCTTTCCGAGGGTGATCGCGCAGTTGTTGGCATCCATGCCGGGCTAACTTCGCTAAAGCAGAAAAACAAGGTGCTTAAGCGGCCAGCCTTGAATTGCGCGGCACATGCGCTCTTAAAAACTCCATTTGATCGGCCAGAATTCGGCGATTGCGCAGGATGAAGTCTTCCCACAAGGTGGGCACGTAAGGGGTATAGAGCAATGGCATTTTGGCCTGCTCGGGTGTGCGGTTGGCTTTGCGGTGGTTGCACGCGCGGCAAGCCGTGACCACGTTCATCCAGCTGTCAACGCCATGCTGGCCGAATGGAATGATGTGTTCGCGGGTGAGTTCGGTTTCGTGAAAATCGTCGCCGCAATAGGCGCACAGGTTGCGGTCTCTGGCGAACAATTTGCTGTTGGTCAGGCCGGGTTTCAACTCAAAGGGATTGATGCGCGGCACGCCTTTGGTGCCAATGATGCTGTTGACGGTGATGCGCGATTGCAGACCCGTGATGGCATTGTGTCCACCATGGTAGACCGCGATCTCGACACCGGCTTCCCAACGCACCTCGTCCGCTGCATAGTGAATCACAGCTTGTTCGAGTGAAATCCAAGACTGTGGGAGCCCTTGGGCAGACAGCTTCAAGACCTTCAACTGGCACCTCCAAAGAGATAAGCGAGCACTGACGTCGATTGCTAGACAATATACATTGTTTCAATGACGCCTCCGTGGCAAGTGGTTGAGTGATGCGCATCTTCAGAGGTTTTCAACACCCGCAATTGGCCAAGGCATGTGCCTTGACCATTGGCAACTTCGACGGTGTGCACCGCGGCCACCAAGCCATGCTGGCCTTGCTGAACAACGAAGCACGCCAACGCGGTGTGCCCAGTTGCGTCATGACGTTCGAGCCGCATCCGCGCGACTTCTTTGCCCAGCAACATCAACAACCCGACCTCGCCCCGGCCCGCATTGCCACGCTGCGCGACAAGTTGCGCGAGCTCAGTGCGTGCGGCGTCTACCAATGCGTGGTGCTGCCCTTCAACCAAACCTTTGCATCTCAACAAGCAGAGACCTTCATCGACAAGGTATTGGTCAACGGCCTGGGCGTCAAATACGTCCTGGTGGGCGACGATTTTCGTTTTGGCACCAAGCGCGCCGGTGACTACGCCATGTTGGACGCCGCAGGTGCGGCCCAAGGTTTTGATGTGGCCCGCATGAACAGCTACGAGGTGCATGGCTTGCGTGTGTCGAGTTCCGCGGTGCGCGAAGCCTTGCGCCTGGGTCAGATGCAAGAAGTCGCGCAGTTGCTGGGCCGCCCCTATGCGATTTCAGGCCATGTGGTGCATGGGCGCAAATTGGGTCGCGAACTCAACTGCCGAACACTGAATTTACGCTTCAGCCATTGGAAACCTGCGGCCAGCGGCATCTTCGTGGTGCATGTGCATGGCCTCACGCCTGCACCCCTGCAAGGTGTGGCGAATTTGGGCATCCGCCCATCGCTGGACCCCAACGACATCAACGGTGGCCGTGTGCTGCTTGAAACCCATTGCCTCGATTGGCCCGATGCACTGGGCTTGGACGGGGGCTACGGTAAACTCATTCGGGTGGAATTGCTCCATAAATTGCACGACGAATTAACCTACAACGGCCTTGAAGCACTCCAGCAAGGTATCGCCCAAGACTGCATTGACGCACGTCAGTGGTTTGAAAATATATGAACGACAAAACCAACAACCCCGACACCCGCATCAACATGATGGACACCCCGTTCCCGATGCGGGGCGGCTTGCCCAAACGTGAGCCGCAGTGGGCGCAAAACTGGAACAACCAAGGCCTGTATAATAAATTGCGTGTGGCTCGCCGAGGTGCACCGCTGTTTGTGTTGCACGATGGTCCGCCCTACGCGAATGGTCAACTGCATATTGGCCATGCCTTGAACAAAGTCTTGAAAGACATGATCGTCAAGTCCAAGCAATTGGCCGGTTTTGATGCGCAATACATCCCTGGCTGGGACTGCCACGGTTTGCCGATTGAAAACGCCATTGAAAAACTGCATGGCCGCAAACTCAGCCGTGACGACATGCAGGCCAAGAGCCGCGCCTTTGCCACCGAACAAATTGCGCAGCAGCGCGAAGACTTCAAACGTCTGGGCGTCTTGGGCGATTGGGAACGCCCTTACCGCACCATGGACCCGGCCAACGAAGCCGGTCAGATTCGCGCCTTCAAACGTGTGATTGAGCGTGGCTTTGTCTACCGTGGTTTGAAGCCCGTGTACTGGTGTTTTGACTGTGGCTCGTCACTCGCCGAATTTGAAATTGAATACGCCGACAAACAAAGCGAAACGCTGGATGTGGCGTTTGAGTGCGCCCAGACCGAAAAGTTGGCAGCAGCGTTTGGTTTGTCCACACTCGACAAACCAGCGTTTGCAGTCATCTGGACCACCACCGCCTGGACGATTCCCGCCAACCAAGCACTGAACCTCAACCCCGAATTGAGCTATGCACTTGTCGACACCGACCAAGGTTTGTACATCTGCGCTGAAAGCTTGGTGGACAAGTGTTTGGAACGCTGGCAAGTCAGCGGCCAAGTGGTGGCCACCGCCCTGGGTGCCAAGCTCGACCTGATCGAATTCCACCACCCACTCTCACATGTGGACGGTGGTTTCAAACGCATCGCACCCGTCTTCCTGGCCGACTACGCCACCGCAGACGACGGCACCGGCATCGTGCACAGCGCCCCCGCTTATGGCGTGGACGATTACAACAGTTGTTTGGCGCACGGCATGACCTACACCGACATCCTGAACCCGGTGCAAGGCAACGGCACGTATGCCGTTGACTTTCCGTTGTTTGGCGGCCAACACATTTGGAAAGCGGTTCCCGTGATCTTGGAAACGCTGAAAAACGCCGGTCGATTGATGGCCACCCAAACCATCACGCACAGCTACCCGCATTGCTGGCGTCACAAAACACCGGTGATCTACCGCGCAGCAGCGCAGTGGTTCATTCGCATGGACGAAGGCACAGGCGTGTTCACCAAAGACAAAGCGCCGCAGACCTTGCGCCAACTGGCGTTGAATGCAATCGACCACACCCAGTTTTACCCCGAGAACGGCAAAGCGCGTTTGCGCGACATGATTGCCCACCGCCCCGACTGGTGTATCTCGCGCCAACGCTCATGGGGCGTACCGGTGCCGTTTTTCTTGCACAAAGACAGCGGCGAATTGCATCCCCGCACCATGGCCATCTTGGATCAAGCTGCGGACATCGTGGCAAAAGGTGGCATCGAGGCTTGGAGCCGCGTGACCGCCGAAGACATCTTGAACCAAGCCGGTGATGACGCGGCCAACTACAGCAAGAGCACGGATATTTTGGAGGTCTGGTTCGACTCGGGTTCCACCTTCGAGCACGTGCTGCGCGGCAGCCATAAAGATGCATACGACCGCGCCCCTTTTCACGACAGCGGGCCCGAAGCCGATTTGTATTTGGAAGGGCATGACCAACACCGAGGCTGGTTTCACAGTTCTTTATTGTTGGGCTGTGCCTTGTACGACCGCGCACCCTACAAAGGTTTATTGACCCACGGCTTTGCCACCGACGGCCAAGGCCGCAAGATGAGCAAGAGTTTGGGCAACACCGTGGCGCCGCAAGAAGTGAGCAACAAACTCGGCGCGGAAATCGTACGCTTGTGGGTGGCCTCCACCGATTACTCGGGCGATCTGAACATCGACGACAAAATCTTGGCCCGCGTGGTTGATGCCTACCGCCGCATTCGCAACACCTTGCGATTCTTGCTGGCCAATGTGAGCGACTTCAACCCCGCCACGGACAGCGTGGCCTTCGACCAATTGCTCGAGATCGACCAATACGCGCTGTCGCGTGCCGCGCAAGTGCAAGCCGAGATTTTGGGTACGCGCAATCCGGCGACCGGCATGTTCGAGGGCGGCCATTTTGGTCAATACGAATTCCACCCCGTGGTGTCCAAGTTGCAGCTGTATTGCTCGGAGGACCTGGGCGCGTTTTATCTGGACGTGCTGAAAGACCGGCTCTACACCAGTGCGCCCAAATCATTGGCCAGGCGCAGTGCACAAACCGCGCTGCACCAAATCACCCACGCCATGCTGCGTTGGATGGCCCCCTTCTTGAGCTTCACTGCCGAAGAAGCCTGGAGCGTGTTTGGTACATCCGAGTCCATCTTCTTGGAAACCTTCATCGAATTGGGCGACAGCCAAGCCACGTTGCTTGAGAAATGGCAGGCCATTCAAGCTGTGCGCGACGTGGTCAACAAAGAGATTGAAACCAAGCGCAGCGCTGGCGAATTGGGGGCTTCTTTGCAAGCCGAGTTGGTGATTCAATGTGAAGGCGCAGCCTATGTTGCACTGGCCGCATTGGGTGCGGATGTCAAATTCGCCTTCATCACCTCCAAGGTGCAACTCACCAAGGGGCCGTTGAAAGTTGACGTGAAATCCAGCACTTCCAGCAAATGCGATCGCTGCTGGCATTACAGCGACGACGTTGGTTCCGATGACGCCCACCCCACACTCTGCGGACGTTGCATCAGCAACCTGCATGGCGCGGGTGAAGTGCGTCAATTCGTTTGAGGTTCTTCATGACACGTTCCAACCAAGCAGCATCTTTGGGAATTTGGCTGGGCATCGCCCTGGTGGTGTTGCTCGCCGACCAGTTCACCAAGGTGCTGATCGTTGGCAGCTTCCAAC
>Ga0164294_10000859_pt1 | contig 28920 bp, 30 predicted proteins | sample GEODES005metaG_FD_111479 | JGI IMG/M metagenome (GOLD analysis project Ga0164294, IMG submission 111479) | Oligotrophic lake water microbial communities from Sparkling Lake, Wisconsin, USA - GEODES005 metaG | ecosystem: Environmental > Aquatic > Freshwater > Lake | place: USA: Sparkling Lake...
ATATGTCTTATTTAGAATTATTATTTTATAATGTTTCTTTGGAAAATATTCCTACAACATTTCATCCTACTTTTAATACACTATTTTATAATTTTACTCCTAATATTATGCTTTTATCGGGATTATTATATATTTTAAATGTTAATATTTTATTATATTTTTCCAAATCATTAAATCTATTTTCAAAATTAATATATTATGGTATATTTTTTGGTTTATTTTTTTATGTTTACTATTCTAGTAAATTACAAATACAATATTATTCATCTAATAATAAATTATTATTAGCTATTAAAAATATTTATAATAAATTTATTACAAATTAATTGTACCTTGGAAAAAAAAATTCATTAATATGCGTAAATAATTTAGAAACATATTGTATATTAATAATATTAATGAGTGCAAATCGTTCAGTTCAAGCAGCCCAAAGAAGAAGAACTGGTCCTTCCGAGGCAGTTCCTACTAGGGGACCTCAACCATCAATAAATTCATCACAAATGTTTGCTAATCAAGCTAGATCTAATCAAAGACCTGTTAGGCAACAAAGTGAAAATAATATAGGAAATATTGGAAAAATGACTCTTCCTCAAGCTATTACATTAATAACTCTAAGATTAGGATCCCTTGAAAGTAAGGTGTTAAATATGAATGAAATGTCCAGCCAAGTCATGGGTCAAAGTATAAATGAAGAAGGTATGGCTTTAATTGATCAAGGAGTAATTGATTCTATTGCTACAAGATTAGAATCACTAGAAAAGAGATCAACAACTACATCTAGTCCAGAAGTTAATTTACTTAAACAACAAATTGAGGCATTAAGACAAAATATTATCCATAATAAATCTATTTCTGTAAAAGAAAATAAAGATTTAAAATTAGAAATAGAAAATTTAAAACAAGAATTATTTCAAACTAAAGAATTATTGTCATCAATTCAGAAGATAACAATTGAAAATAATGGAAAAATTATAGAATTATCTATGAATTTTTATACTGAAGAAAATTTTGAAGAAAATGATAATGATGATAAACTTGACGTATTACAGGAAGCACAATATGTTAATGATGGAATTGTAGGAATAGATCTAAAACAAGTTATTGAAGGGGAAATTAACTCTTCCATTAATGATGAATAAAATATTTATCTTTTTTTACACCCTTGAATAATTCAAATGGGACAAAAATAATATAAAGTTATAATAAATAATATATTATAATTATGGAAGATAATAAGACAGTATATTTCAAAACAGACGATAACATAATTATAAATGAAAACTGTATAAGATGGGTAAAAAAAATGAGTGATTGTTTAGAAGTTTGTATCAAAATATCAGGATGTGATTTATATAATAATAAAGATACACATAAAATATGTAAATTAAATAACCAAGATAGTTATAATAAACTCAATAAACATTTTGAATAGAAATCTCCCATTATAAATCTCCCATTATAAATGTTAACTTGTATATAATATATTTACAAAAAGATAAATTATAATAATTATAATAATTATTATAATTATAAATTAGTTAAAAAAATATAAATAATATAAATAAACTAAATAGTAAATGGAAACAAAATTAGAATTATTTAGAGAAAATAGTGAAGAAATAAAATCAGAATCCGAAATTATTATTTCAAAAATTAAAAAAGGTCAATGGCAATTTATTTTAAAAGGAATATGTAACGTTAATAATAATTCATTAGTTATAGATTATAATTATTTCAAATACTTTGCTACAAAAGAAACTTATGAACTAATTACAAAATTAATCACCAATAATATAGATATTATTTTACAAACAAATGATTTATTTGTCGTATATGTAAATATGAAAAAACTAACAATAACTGAAATTGATAAGCATAGGGAATTTATCAAATATATTTCTGGCTTTTTAAAAGAAAGATATCCTAATAAATTAGCCAAATGTTATGTATATAATGCGCCTTTTGTTTTTTCACAATTATTTAATATTATATGTTTATTTATTGATAAGGAAACTCAAGCCAAAATAGAATTAGTAAAATAATAATATTAAAAATACATTAATTAATATATTATGTTTCTCACTATAGAAAACAAATCTAAACAAGAAATTTTTGTAGCTTTATTTCAATTATTAAAAAACTGGAGTTCACATATTAATATGCGATTTGAAAAAGAAAGATTGTATATTCAATGTATGGATAAATCACATATTTGTCTTGCTGATATACAAATAAAAGATAAATGGTTTTCAAAATATGATTGTACAAACAATACAAAAATATCTGTTGATTCAAACCATTTTGCTATTATTATTAATTATGCTTTAAAACATGAAATTATAGAACTTAGATTTGATCACCCAGATAAATTATATATTAATTTTTTGAATGGAAAAGAAAATAAATCAGCATTTGACCACTTTTTTGAATTGGATTTAATTGATATTGATGAAGATAATTTAGGAATTCCTGATGTTGAATATGATGTAGATTTTACAATAGAATCTAAAAAATTTGTTGATGTTTTATCCGAATTAAATACATTTGGTTCTAATTTAAATATTAAATGTAATGAAGATGTATTAGAATTAAATGCTAGTGGAGAATCTGCTAAAATTAAAGTTAATATTCCAATTGATGAACTAAATGAATTTGCTATTGAAGAAGGAGGTAATTTTGATATTTCATTTAGTTTAAATCATCTTTGTAAAATGTGTACTTCAACAAAATTATGTTCTAAAATAGATGTATCATTGAGTTCCGAATATCCTATGTCATTAAAATATAATTTAGGAGATGATAGTAATGTATCATTTTATATAGCACCCAAAGTAATGGACTAAGTAATGGACTAAGTTACTTTCGTTGTTAATCCCAAAATAAATTATTATTTCTTATAAATAATGCTTACAAGTATCAAAGAAATAATAATTGCTTTTTTTATTTTTTGTATAATATTATTTTTTTATTTACATATTCAATTTCATTTAAAAACTAGTAATGAATTAGAAATTTATGAAGTTGACCAAGCTTCCAAAGAAAAAATGGAAGAAATATGTGATTTAAGACAACCTATTTTATTTGATTGTGATGAATTTGGAGAAAAAATTATTAACACAACTAACAAGTCTGTTTTATTGAAAAATTATCCTGTTTTTGAAGTGAAAATTAGAGATAATAGAGATGACGATGGAACATCTGAGTTGTTGGTTCCTCTCCCATTACATGTAGCAGCCAGATTATTTGATGACGATAAAAACGCAACATATTTTAGTGAAGGCAATTATGAATTTTTACAAGAAACTGGTGCTATTAAAAATATGTCTTATAATGATTCATTTTTAAGACCATATCTTGTTTCCAATTGTTATTATGATGTTTTAATGGGATCCAAAAATGTTGAAACACCATTTAGATATGAAATAAATTATCGTAATTATTTTATTGTTACACAAGGTTCAATTAGGGTCAAAATGGCACCACCCAAAAGTTCAAAATATTTATATCCTATTAATGATTATGAGAATCTAGAATTTAAATCATCTATTAATCCTTGGACTCCACAAGAAAAATTCAAAGCTGATTTTGATAAAATAAAATGTTTAGAAATTGTTTTAACCCCTGGTCGTTTCTTATTTATTCCAGCTTATTGGTATTATTCATTTAAATTTGAAGAAAATACGAGTGTTAGTTGTTTTAAATATAGAACTTATATGAATAATATTGCTATCAGTCCTCAAATATTTATGTATGCTTTACAGAATCAAAATGTAGAAAGAAAAATAGCAAAGAAAATAGATATACCGATTACTTCTGAAAAACTAAATGATTCTTCATTGATTGATGTTTTAACAAATAATCAAGATAATAAAGAAGATATAAATTCTTAAATATATGCTATAATTTGCATAAAACCATTTTCAACTGGAATTTTAGTAGTTACATATATATATTCTTTTGATTCACTAAATTTGAATGTACCTAACATATCTAATTTTGGTAATGGATATCCTATGTAGGGTCCGTTACTCGTATAAAAACTATTGTTTACTAATTTTGATACTGGATAAGTTGCTTGGGCTATCATATCTCTAAATCCGCCTTGTGCATATAAACTCTGTAAACTATCTATTTCCTCAGGATCGGCTTTTATATCCGTTTTTAAAGGTGTTAGTTCTGGCATTTCACCTGCTTTTTTATATACTAAAATTAAAGGCCCACTAGTAGAACTAAAAAGTACTCGTAAATCTCCATTAGCTAATATGGCAATATTAAAATTTCCTTTAGAACAAACTTCTGATACAGCTGTAAAATTTTTTGGATTAAATTTTTGTTTACCAGCTAATGTATTTGTTATGGCAAGTATTGAACTAGCGTCCAATATTGATAATTTGATTGCTAAACTAGCAACTTCAGTATTATAAAGACTTCCAGTATTTAAGATGTGTCCAATAGTTACATCTCCAGGATTTGTAGCTATACTAGAACCATAAGCAGTAGTAGCAGAACCAGTAGGTTGATAATTATTACCTTCTAATATTTCCATTTTATAAATTAAACGATTATAATTATTTTTACAAATAAAAATAATTATTAAAACTACTTTAATCTTGTATTATATCCAACACAATATCAATCAACAAGGAACGCAGTTCAGTCAACAAGGAACGACTCCCTAAAAATCCGTCACTTTTAATATATAAATTATATGAATTATATCCAACCCAATAACCTAAGTAATAACCATTTATTCCAACAGAAGATGTAATTCCATATGATGCTGCTGGGAGAGGAATGTTTTTTAAGTTTATATAGTCTATAGCTGCCGATGGCGCATAATTACCAAGACTAGTGTAGTAATTTACGCAAATTTTGTAGCCTTCGTTGTGCCCGACTAGGAAACCATATATAAATTCAGGTATATCAGTTGAAGAACTAATATCAGAAATTATTAGAGCCAATAGTGATTTTAGTTGTGGTAGTTCTTGTGAAAGTTCTTTTTGAAGGTCATCAATTAAGCTTTCAAGTTTATCTGATAGTGATGCTGGTAGTGATGATGGAGGTGATATGTTATTGCCAATATTATCAGATTGGGAAGCAGTTGGGTATACTGCGGTAGCACTCCATGACATTAATGTTACGTCGCCCAAATCTGCTTTAACATAAACAACGTTTTGACTAGATCCTGGTGCTAAGGTAGAATCCATTGGTGTTAAGGTAGAATCCATATTCAATTTAGACCTTCTATGAAATTTATAATACGTCTTACCAGTACGAAATTTTGAATCTGTACCGGTTGATGATAAAACTGGAGTTGTAGCTTTTGAATTCATTGTTTCTACATTTAGTTTTAAATCTTGAGCGGTTGAACAGGTTGAAGGGACCTCTATACTCGGTGGACACTCCCTGGGTATTGATATTGTAGAACCTAGGCGCATTGCTTGTAAAGTGCCATCATCAATACCAACCCAAATTAACCCATCACTACTAAAATTACAAATTAAATTGTTATCTTTTAAAATTCCTAAATTAATTCCATTCATTTTACAATTATTACTTAGAGTTTTCCATTTTGTTGTTTCAAATGGTAGTCCATCTATTAAACTGGATAATATTGATTTAATAGTAATAGCTTCAAATTTAGATACAATTTCAACTAAATTACTTACTTCAGTTAAATATATATTACCTCTATTGTTTGTTATGTCGCCGAGAGTTAATCGGTTTCCAAAACCAGCATTAGCACCACCAGTAAAAGGAGCATCAGGATTAGCACTACCAATAACAGCATTAGCACTACCAAAACCAGTATTAGTATAAGTAGCACCACCAGTATAAGTAGCACCACCAAAAGCACCATCAATAAAAATAGAAGGACCAGATCTTCGTGGCATTTTATAAATTAAACGAATATAATTATTTTTACGAATAAAATAATTATTAAAACTACTTTAAACTTATATTATATCCAACCCAATAACCTAAGTAATACCCATTTTCAACAGAAGCTTTAATACTATTACTATTTTCTGGGGGAGGAACGTTTATTAACTTTAAATTGTTTAAAGGTGGGGTATTCCCAGCATTGTAGTAATTGGAGACATATTGATAGCCATAGTTGTACCCGACTTATTGATAGACATAGTTGTACCCGACTAGGAAACCAGATATAAATTCAAGTATATCTTTTGGATTATTAATCAAATCAGAAATATTTTGAGCCAATAGTGTTTCTAGTTGTAGTATTTTTTGTTGTAGTTCTAATTTTTGTTCTTGTGTAAGGTTTTGGATATCAAAAATTAAGCTATCAAGTTTATCATTTAGTTTTTTAACCCATTCTGATAGTGATGCTTGTAGTGATGATGGTAGTGATATGTTATTGCCAATATTAGCAGACGAACTAACTCCTAGTCCAACATATTTAGCGCCAACGATCATATAAGATGAATCAGGAAAAGGAGCTGTAACACCTGCGTATGAACTTGCCTTTACAAATTTTAAATTGCCATTTACTGAAACACTAGGTAATGCTAAGTCTTTATAAGCTCTATCAGTACCCATAAGTCCTGAACCACTTATTTGAGTTTTCGCTGCTCTAGCTATACTTTCTAATCTAGCCGCAGTTTCCTCAGCTGCTTCAATGCCCTGCCGATTAGCTTCTTTAACAGCGGGTGTCATACTTGAGTAATTTAAATTAGCCCAAACCATAGTTCCTGAGCCATTTTTAGCTTTGACATATGCTGTACCATCCGCTTGAAACAATGCTTGTACTCTACGTGCTGAATCTAATATACCCGCTTCAAATTGACCTACTTGACAAGCATATCCTAATGAAGCCCAATCTTTTAGAGCAAATTCCTTATCACCGCCTAATGTTCTGGTAACACTAACAATTTGATTAGCAGGCAATCCTGAGACACTTCCTAATAATTGGGCTATTGCTTTACCATGAGCAGCCTCTTCAACACTACCATATCTGTTTAAATCTGACACTACTATAGGAGTTGTACCAGGTTGACCAGATTGACCAACAGGAACACCAGGACCAACAGGAACACCAGGACCAGCACCAGTACTAAGACCAGCACTACCAGCCCAGTGAGCAGCACTACCCCAAACAGTATCCGCAGTACTACCAACTAAAGCACCAGCTCTTACTCCATCGTATCTATGATCAAAACTAGAACCGCTAGTTGCTCCTCCGTATCCAGAACCAACAACTGAATGTCTCATTTAATAAATTAAACGAATATAATTATTTTTACAAAAAAAATAATTATTGAATTAATGTTTAAAAATAATGTAGAAAGTAATTTTACCGATTCTAAAGAATTAGAATGAAAATACATTTATTCAAGATGTGCATTACTAGAAACTAATTTAAAATTAAATCCGGGTAAAGATGCACTAACTCCAACAAACTTTTTACCTGGTGTAAATGACATGGATCCATCTCCCATCATTCCCACTGTAGGTAATGAAGTAAAAGGTTGCTTAGTTGTAAAAAAACCATTAAAACCTGGAACGTGTTTATCGGCAGCAGAAGCAATTCCTTCCATTAGAGCTGCTTGTGCTTTAATTTCTTTCTGATTTTCTACACCTACTAGCACAATTTGTTGTATTTTTCCTAAACCTACCTTAAACCACTGAGAAGATCCACTAGAAGGTTGACCAAAAATATAAGCATCTCCATCATCACCGAACATTACTAATGATCTATCAGTTTCATCAATAATAGCTAGTTGTGCTCCTAATGCTTTGGCTTGAGTTGCTCCAGTTAACCAATCATCTTGTTCAAAACTTTTGATACCCATTAATGTTTGAGTCACGCCTACAAAGGATCCAGCGTCTAAAGAAGCCAGTCCTTGGGCTAATCTTGTAACCCTGTTTTTATGTATAGCCTCATCTAAACTTGAATTAGATAATAAATCTGAGATAGTTAATTGAGAACCTTTGTTAAAGCCATTGGTTTGGTCAACACCAAAATCATTACCAAGAGCTAAACCAGGAAAACCAGTATCAGCATCAGGATTAGCACTACCAAAAGCACCACCAGTAAAATTAATAGAAGGACCAGAACTTCGTGACATTTTATAAATTAAACAAATATAATTTTTTTTACAAAAAAAATAATTATTAAAACAACTTAAAGACTTCTTATCATAATATATAATAAACTGAAATATGACTTTATATCAAATAAAAATTTCAAATAGAAATTATGAAACGTGGCAAGTATTTAATGCTTCAACAAATGAACCAATATTAATTGATGATTTAAATCCAATAAATCATAAATTATTAAATGATGATATATTTATATACAATAAAGGTAAAGTAGAAATTGTAAAATCTTGTATAAGGACGCATGAAAATATAGCTGCTGTACTTATTCTTGATAACAACAAAACATATGGGCGTGAAAATAAAAACTCTGGAAAAAATCTATCTACAAAAGAAGGCAAATTACTTTATAAATGTGTTCCAAATGATCCATCTATTCCTATCTTTCTTGTTCCATATGAAATCAAACAAATGGGCTTCTCTAAAGTTTTTAACAATCTATACGTTACTATACGTTTCAACCATTGGCTAACAAAACACCCTCATGCGGTTTTAGCTCAAACCATTGGTCCAGTTGATGTTATTGATAATTTTTATGAATATCAGCTTTACTGTAAAAATCTAAATATATCTTTAAAACAATTCAATAAAACTACATCTAATTCTATAAAAAAAAATGCGCATATTCATGATTCTTTTATAACTGATATTTGTAAAAAGTATCCAAATATTGAAAACCGTACTTCTTGGAAAACATTTACTATTGATCCGGCTGGAAGTCAAGATTTTGATGACGGTTTTAGCATTAAAAGTTTAGACTCTGATGGGCAAAAAACGCTGCTTAGTATTTATATTGCCAATGTTTCTATATGGCTAGATTGCCTAAATCTTTGGACCACCTTTTCTGAACGCATCTCTACTATTTATCTACCCAATAGGAAAATACCTATGTTACCTAACATTTTATCTGATTGTTTATGCTCTTTACAGTCTAATACTAGACGATTTGCTTTTACCATGGATATACTTATTGACTCAGATTCCAATATTATTTCTATTAATTATTCTAATTCTATTATTAAAGTTTCTAAAAATTTTTGTTATGAAGAACCAGCTTTATTAAATGATTCTGATTATAAAAATCTTTTTCAAACTACTTGCTTATTATCTTCTAAATATAAATATATTAATTATATTCATGATAGTCATGATGTTGTTTCTTATTTAATGATTCTTATGAATCATCAGTGCGCTAAAGAATTATTAAAAAATAAAAACGGCATTTTTCGGTCTGTTTCTAACAAAGATAAATATTTCTTACCTCCATCATTACCAAATGATGTTAGTCAATTTCTTAAAATTTTCAGTAGTACATCTGGACAATATATTAATATTCAAAATGTAGCTCAAGATAATTTACTTCAACTTTGTAGACATGATTTACTTGAATTGGAAGCATATATTCATATTACTTCTCCAATTAGAAGAATTGTTGATCTTCTAAATATGATACAATTTCAAATTAATAATCAATTAATTAACCTTTCATATGAAGCTATATACTTTTATTCTAATTGGATTTCAAAAATTGATTATATTAATACAACTATGCGTTCCATTAGACAAGTTCAAAATGACTGTAACTTGTTACATATGTGTTTTAATAATGATTCAGTTATTGATAAAATTTATGATGGCTATTGTTTTGATAAAAGTATAACTACTAATAATTTGTTTCATTATATGGTATTTTTACCTGAATTACGTATTTCATCTAGAATTATTATTAATCAAGACTTTGATAATTATACACAACATAAATTCAAATTGTTTTTATTTAATGATGAAGAAAAATTTAAGAAAAAAATTCGATTACAACTTATTGTATAATTTTAGTAATATATTTATTATATTACATAAATTATTTTTTTATATAATATTATATTAGTATGAGTATTAAAACTAATAATGAAGATTTAAAAAATTCAGTGATTATATCTATTTTAAACCATTCAATTGATAAATTAAATAGGTTGAATAGCACATTACATGAAACTGATAGATTAAATAAATTGATTCCAACTCAAGAAACCACCTTTTGTGAAATATTCAATACTTGTTATAATAGGCTAAAAAAGAAATCAAATAATATTGTTACCTATAATCCTAATACTGATAATTATACTATTAAATTAGCATTTCACTTATCTCAATTCCAAGATACACCCTCTAATGTAGAAGACTTTGTATTAACCGAAAATGAATTTATTAAATTAATTATTGATTCTATTTTGTTTGCGATGTTTAAATATAGAGGAAATACAGTTTGGACTCGCGATTTAAACGATAATAGTGTGTTAGTTTCTAATGATGCTTTAAGAAAAAATTATCATAATTTGATGGCAAAATTAGGGCTTTATTTATTTGAACCTCAAGAATTATCTATTAAATTACAACAATTAGCTGATGATTATTCTAGAGATCCTGTAGAACCTGTAGAACCTGTAGGTAATATACCTTTACCATATGATCCAAATTTACTACCATATGATCCAACTAAACTAACATATGATCCAACTAAACTACCATATGATCCAACTTTACTACCACGTCCTAAAACTCCTGACCAAGGATGGCCATCTTTAAGAAAAGGTGGGACCAAAAAAAGAAAAAGAAAATATTCGCCTACTAAATCTTCCAGAAGAAGAAGAAACAAAAGAAAATCATATTCTATTAAAAGAAGACGCATAAAATGTCGTTCTAAATAAAATGTCGTTCTAAATAAAAAATTGATTTTTATATTATTTATTTTATTTCTAATTAATAATATAAAAAATGACTATTCAGGTTCTAATAAAATCTATTGAAAATGAACAATTACAACTTATTCTAGATTATTATAATTCCAACAAAGATATTCTGGATGAACCCTTGGAAATTTTAGATAGATGTGAAGGCGGATTCAAAATTCAATTAGCCTATATGAAAAATCAATTTGGCGATCCAAATAATATGTGTAAACAAGTCCGTTGGAAAAAAGGACAACTAATTTCTAACGGCTATATTTCATTTACATATAATGAAACCATATTATTATATCAATCATTGTGTCACGTATTAGGTAATGATAATGTTAGGCTTTTGTAAAAAAATAAAATATTTATTTATTTATATAAACATTTAATGAGTTGTTTATTCAATAGTTTAGATTTTTTTATTGGAGAAGGTAGTTTTAACGTTAGGCAGAAAATTTGTAATTATTTACAAGAAAACAAACCGATAATTGAAGGATTAGAAACAAATGTCATTGTAGGTTTTGAAAATAATGATTCTCAAAAATATATTGAAAATATGCGTTCTACTTCTGTTTGGGGCGGTGCTATTGAAATACAGGCCGCATGTAATATATGGAATTTAAGAATTATTGTAAAAAATTATAGAGATTGTAATGGCAGTGATATTGAATTTATTCCAATTTCTTCTAAAGCTGAAAAAACTATTCAAATTTATTGGACTGGTGGGCATTATGAACCTATACGTTAAGAAATTATTTTCTATTTATAATTTATGAAACGAACAACAAAACATCGTAAAAAATCTTTTAGTAAAAGGAGACAAAAACGTTACAAAACACGTTCTACCAAGTCACGACGTAATAAGACACGTCGTTTTAAAAAACGACAAAATATAAAAATACGCGGAGGATGAGGCGGTATCAATCTTTTTCCTAATGATAATCCTAATTCTAATCCTTATAAACGTGTTACAAATAATGAAATTATGTTTGGTGGATGACAACCAATTATATAATGAATTAATAAATTAATACAACTTTATTTCTTGAATGATACTAACAAATTTGTTAGTTGAAAAAGGAATGAAAAATGTTTATTAACACTACATAAAGATTATTATTAAATATTAACTAATATTATGAATAAAGAGATTTCAAACAAAAAAATGAGTGAAGCTGAATTGTTTAAAAAATATAAATCTACATATTGTTCTGCCTTTTATGATTTTTCAATTCATTCCTTTGTAATGTATTCTTCATTCTATATGATTTGGTATTTTAGAAATTGTTGGGTAAATCTTTTTACTATTCCATTATTGGGATTTATGTTAAATCGTAATTTTATTATATTCCATGATTGCTGCCATAATTCGTATTCACCAAATAAACAATTAAATTATGTAATATCACACCTTACTGGTATCTTAGTACTAACAAGCCCAAATTGGTTTTTAGATCATCATACACATCATATGACAAATGGAAATATAGAAAACAAACAACATTATTTTTTCAATGAAACAATAGTATTAACTAAAAAACAATTATTACGTAAAAGCTTTACGCAACAAATTTTATATAGAATTTATAAAAACCCATTTGTATTTTTTACAATTGTTCCTATTTTATATTTTGGATTAGCCCAACGATTTGTCTATATTGTAAAAAAATATAGACATTCTAAAGCTTTTAATCAGCCATTATCAATTGTAATAGTTGATCATCTTGTAAACAATTGGTTTATTTTCATTTATTTATATATTTTATATAAATTTGAAATTTTCTACCATTTTATTCTTGGTTTTATCATATCCAGTTCACTTGCGTTTATTATATTTCATAACCAACATTCTTATAATCCATCTTATGTTGTTGAAAATGAACAATGGAGACAAAGGGATAGTGGTTTAATAGGTTCTTCTTTTATACAAATTCCTTATATTCTAAAATATTTTTATATGGGAATTGAATATCATCACATTCATCATATGTTCTCCAAAATTCCTGGTTATAATTTACAAAAATATCACGAAGAAGTTGTAAAACATAGTAATTCGTTTGATAATATTATTACTTTAAATATGAATGATTGTTATAATAATTTATGGCTTGTTTTATACGATGAAGATAATAAAAGGTATATAACTTTTGCTGAATTAGATAAAGGATTGAAAACAAAGTAATTTTTCATTTTTTATTTTTCAATTACAACTTCCTTTACAATATTTTTTGCTATTTTTTCATAATTTTTGTCAGATTCTTCTTTTGTTGAACCTGACATTGAATTCAAAACTATTTTCATGTATTTATCATTTTGTTTTGAATTTGGATCTGAATAATCTGGATGTAATTTTTGCCACTCTGTAATATTTTTTATATTTTTATTAGCAACTTGTTTTATTGCTTTTGTTAAATTACTCTTTTTATCATCATCTTTTGTCCATTCATTATTATCTTTTATATATAATGTTTCTCTTTTTGAATCGGAACAATGAATAGGACGCATATTATAGTCTATATCATCTAAGTTTTTTATAAATACTTTACTTATTCCTTCAGCATAACCTAGTGTCCCAGTTTCTTCCAAATCGTTTAAAGATAGTTTTATTTGATTTACAAAATCTGATAAGTTTATAGCATCTTTACAAGTTTCATTTAAAAATAACTGTAAATTAAATGTCTTACTATTGTTATTATTTAAATTCACCGTATTATGTGTTCCATTTTTAACTAGTTCCATCATTGATTTATTTTGTTCAAACATCATATTTTTAAATTCACTATTATCTTTAATAAGCATCATTATTAATTGTTTATCTGATAATTCCTCTTCGTTACTTTTTTGAATGCTGTTAGTATTACATATTTTTTTATGTTTCCATAAACCTGAACTAGATAAATATTTTTTTCCACAATCACAAATATATTCTTGGCATTTTTTTTCTATTTCCATTTCTTCTAATTTATTTCCATTGAGACCATATTTATGTTTTTTGGTCTTAATGTGAATTTGGTAATTGCTTTTTTTAGAGCATTTAAAGTTACAAAATGAACAAAAAAAAACGGCATTTTTTGGCATTTTTTTATTTCCTAAAATGTCCATATATTGGAAATAGAAAAAAATGCCTAAATTGTTTTTGTAAATTAATAAAAATTTATCGTAACAAAATAAAATGACATTTTTTCAAAATTTAAAGCATTATCGTCAAAATCCCATTTTTGACAACCTTTTTCAAGACTTTTTTTGGATTTTCAAAAATGGACATTTTAAAATGTCCAAAATTCAATTCCCTTTTTACTTTTTGGAAAAAATTTGTTACTGAAAAATACTACTAATATATATTACACTTTTTTTGACATGAAATAACGTAACACTACAGAAAAAATAATTGTTATGATGTTTTTTCTATTGCTACCTCTTTACAAATATTTTTGGCAATTTTCTCATAGTTTTTCTCAGCTTCTTCTTTAGTGGATCCAGACATTGAATTCAGAACTATTTTCATGTATTTATCATTTTGTTTTGAATCTGGGTCCGAATAATCTGGATGCAATTTTTGCCATTCGCCAATTTGTTTAATATTTTTATTAGCAACTTGTTTTATAGCTTTTGTTAAATTACTTTTTTGTTCATCATCTTTTGACCATTGATTATCATCTTTAATATAAAGTGTTTCTCTTTTTGAATCTGAACAGTGAATCGGGCGCAAATTATAATCTAAACCATTTAAGTTTTTTATAAAGACTTTACTTATTCCTTCAGCATATCCTAGTTTTCCAGTTTCTTCCAAATCATTTACAGAAACTTGTATTTGATTAATAAAATCAGTTAAATTAATAGCATCTTTACATGTTTCATTTAAAAATAATTGTAAATTAAATGTTTTGTTATGAGAATTAATTGTATTATGTGTTCCATTTTTTATAATTTCCATCATACATTTGTTTTGATCAATAAGGGTTTGTTGCAATTCTTTGTTTTGTTGTATTAATTCAATAATTAATTCAGGAGTTATTTCCTTCTTTAAACATTTTGATTCATCATTTATAAATTTACAATCCTTTTTGTGTTTACATAGTGATGATTTATGATTATATATTTTACCACAATCACATTTATAATTTTTTTCAATTGGGAGAGTTTCTGGCGACTTTTTATTAGCCTCCGTTAGTCTTAAATGTTTATGGGTTGTAATATGTTTTTTGAAATCATTTATTTTGTTACTGTAATAATCACATGTTTTACAAGAGTATTTATTGGCTTGTGAATTTTGCGAGAAATAGTTAGCCTCCATTGTCTAAAATAGGCTAACAAAAAAGTCGCCGGTTTTTTTCTTAAAAAAACTAAAAATTTTATCGTAACAATTTTAAATGATTTTTTTTTTAAATTTAGAGCATTCTCGTAAGAAACTCGTACACAGACCCCTTTTTTCAAGACTTTTTTCGGATTTTCAAAAATGGACATTTTAAAATGTCCAAAATTCAATTCCCTTTTTACTTTTTGGAAAAAAATTGTTACTGAAAAATACTACCAATATATTATATTTTTTTTAACACTGATAATGATAAGAAAAATATATAATTAATATTTTTAAAAAATCTAAGTGTCAAACAAAAAAATAAAATATATGTTTAAATTAATGACTGATAATTTTTTGAAAAGTTTCTCATCATTAAGAAGCAATAATTCCAGAAATATTACATTTCAAAGTAACACTCTTCCTTCAAATGAGTGTTCAAATGGGGTTCCCAAAGATAAATACGCTTACTATAGTGGAAAAGGCGTAAACCCTTGGGAAGTTCTTTATAGTATTTGGAATTCATATCAAAATACTATAGGAGCACAATTTACATTAAACCAAGCGACTAACAAAGCACCAAATACAAATAGAAATACAAATACTATAGGTCCTTCCAATATTTTTATAATAAGACATGGCGAAAAAAATCCAACGTTGCCAAATTATTCAATAAACAATAATGGTATATATCGTGCTTGTCAATTGATGAATTTTATTAATAATTTAGCTCAAGAAGGGACACCAATTTCATATATTGTTACTTGTAATCCTTGTCCATATAATACTTTGGACCCATCTATTAGACCTATTCAAACAATTAGTATGGTATCTTTTATGTTAAATATTCCTGTATTTATATTTGGTGGTAGTCAAGAATTCACAGAAATAGTATCTCAACTATTTTCAAATGATCCTACAAATCCATTTAACGGTTTAAATATTTTGATTTGTTGGGAACATTCTTCTATTCAAGCATTATGTTTAAATATATTAAATGAAGCAGGAAAATTAGGACGTCTTTCAATTAATCCAACAAATGGTAATCCTAAATTGTATGGAGATGCGTTTTTTAAATCTCAAAACGAATGTCCAGATGGAAATTATGAATGTTTGGTTAAAAAATCAGTATACTATTATGATCCTTTAACAAGTCCAGATTATATAGGTCCAAATTCAAAATATTATCCATACTGGAATAATTATAATTTTAATTCTGTTTACCATTTTAAAAGTGAATTATATACCAATATCTTTAATTCATTTAAAATATATAAACAACCTATATTAACTTGTGATTCCAATTGTGATTTACATATAGGATTATATCAACCATTAAATAGTGATACTTGTGGATCAAGTTATCTTTATAGTACAGAAAATTATTGTGGAATACCTACTCAAAGTTCTTATCCTATTATTTAAAATTAAATTATTTTTTTTATTATATTAATATAATAATGAGTGAAAATTTTTTGAATAAATTTTCTATGTTAAAAACAAATACTAGAAACATATCAGCAAGAGAATTAAAAAGCATCACTCTTCCACAGAGCGATTGTAACAATGGCTTTCCAATAGATAAATATCCATCATATGGAGGAAATGGAGTAAACGCATGGGAAGTTCTTTATAGTATTTGGAATTCATATCAAAGTACTATAGGAGCACAATTTACATTAAATCAAGATATTAATAAAGCACCAGATACAAATACAAATTCAAATACTATAGGACCATCTAATATTTTTATAATTAGACATGGTGAAAAAAATTCTTCACCTTTACCCAATTATTCATTAAACAATAATGGTATATATCGTGCTTGTCAATTAATGAAATTTGTAAATATTTTAGCAGAAGAAGGTAATCCAATTTCTTATATTATTACTGCTAATCCTTGTCCCTATAATACTAGTGATGCTTCCATGAGAACTATTCAAACAATTAGTATGGTATCTTTTATGTTGAATATTCCAATCTTTATTTATGGAGGTGATCAAGATTTTTCAGAAGTAGTATCTCAACTATTTTCAAATGATTCTACAAATCCATTTAATGGTTTAAATATTTTAATTTGTTGGGAACATGCGGCAATTCAAGGTTTATGTTTAAATATATTAAATGGAGCAGGAAATATAAACCGATTACCAAACAATTGTTCAAATGGCGATGATTTTTTTAAATTAATAAATCCTTGTGCTGATGGAAATTATAAATGTAACGATAAAACTAACAAATATTATCCTCCATTAGGTGCTTCAAATAGTGAATATTATCCTTATTGGAATACAGAGAATTATGACAGTGTTTATTGGATAAAAAGTGACTCACAGAATATATTTTATGATTTTAAAATATTTAATCAACCATGTTTAACATGTTATAGTAGTTGTGATATACATATAGGTTTATATCAACCTTTGAATCCTGTATGTGAATCTTCAAACAAATATCCAGGCGAAGATTCATGTGAGTTACCACCTAGTAGATGGAAAAAGATATAAATTATATTTTATTTAATAAAATAATAATTTTTTTGTAAAAATTAGTATTTTTATTTTTTATAGAATAGTTGTAATAAAATAAATCCACTTCCCATTAAAATTATCTGTTGTATCATAGCTAGAATTTTTGCTAGATTGGTAACTGCTGTTATATCTGGTAATCCAACTCCACATTGAATAGTTACACTATAAAATAAATAATCTATATATGATAACTTATCATTTGGACTCATTGGTTCAAAGTTATGAGGCGAAATTGAACTATAAATAAAAGAAAAAACTATTGCTGTAAATATATTAAATAAAAATGTAAGTGTAATAACAGAAGATTCTTTAATCATTTATAATAATATTATAATAAAATTTTATACATAAAGTGATTGATTAGTGGCAACATACTTCAAAGTCAATAGTGGAACATCTTTTAAAATAGATAAAAGCTCCATATCACCTAAATTTTCAGCAATTTTTTCCATTTCTGCTGATATATTATTAATTTTAAGAATAGCTTTAATAAATTCGCCTAAAAATATTTCTTTTTCCAAAGAAATATCATGTAATAATTGTTTACAATCCATATCATTTTCACATTCACACCATTTAATAACATAATCAGTTAAATCAAAATGCATGCTGTAATCAATGCCAGTATCAATAGAATTAGTAAGTTCCAAATTAGATTGTTTTTGGTAAGAATTATATAAATCCATAATAAAATTTTTAATATTATCAAAATTAGATGAAGGTAAAATAGTTCGCTTTTCTTCAGGAACAGTTATATTTGTAAAACAACTCAATATACCGACTAATTCTTTTGATTTAAATTGTTTTAATTTTCCAGATTCAATCAATTCAGCAAATATTAAACAATGAACTTCTCTCAAATTACTGGCAATATGACCTTTTAGAGAAAGAGAATTAGTGTTATTTTCTTGACTAATAAAACCTTTTTCTACCAACATATTGATAACTTTATTAACATTAACTTGTAATGTATTTTCAGTAGAAATCAATTGATCATTTAATATATTCAATTGTGAACATTTAGAATTATAATTTGATACAATTTCAGCATCTTTTTCTATAGTTCTATTTTCATCTTTAATTTGCTGAATAGCGCGTTCAATTTCTTTTCTTTTTTTATTAACACTTGTTGGTAATTTAATTTTTAAATCAATATATTCTTCAACCATATCAATTGGTGTTCGGCAATTTTCTAAAACTACATTTATATTATCAATTTCTGCTTGTAATTTGTTTATGTTCAAATAGCACTCTTTCATATTATTTTCAATATCTCCTTGAACCATGCTTCTTTTAACATATCGCGTATAATCCGTCTCTCCAATATCAATTAAATTTAATATTAAATTGTATGATATTTTGAATTTAGAAGTTAGTGTTTGAGGTTTACCTTTCATCATTGTTTTCATTGCGACTTGATCTGTGTTTCTAAACAAATTAGTTAAATGAATTACATGTCCAACTGTATCTATACCACGACGGCCTGCGCGACCAGCCATTTGAGTATATTCATGTGAATATAATAATCTAGGTCCAGATCCATCAAACTTATTAACATCAGTAAATAAAACAGTTTTAGTTGGCATATTAATACCAACCGCAAATGTTTCTGTAGCAAACAGGAGTTTTATATAACCTTTAGCAAATAATAGTTCAACCATTTCTCTTAGAATAGGCATAATTCCAGCATGATGAATAGCAATGCCTTTTTCTAATAAAGCTACAATGTTGAGATATTCAGGTAAATTGAGATATTCTTGATAATTAGGTAATTTTCTAATAATTTGTTCACATTCTCTACGAACAATATAAGAAACTTTAGAATCATCTTCTAGTAAGGGAACAGTGATTTCTTTAGCACATTGTTCTAAAGCTTTTCTACTAAGAACAAAACAAATAGCTGGTAACATATTATTATCAAACATATGTTTGGCAACAGTATTAAGAACATGTTGACGTTTTACATAATGATTTTTATCTTGAAATGTTTTCAAAGTTTTCTTTATTTTTAAATAGTTAGTATCATTGAATATGCCTTTTGAATCTTGTATAACATTTAATGAATTGGTGATTTTCATAATTTCCATTTCCAATTGTTTATCTTTTAAAATCTTAAATAATCCTTGGGTACATGATATAAATGAATAATGTGTTAGCGGAACAACTCTTTCATATGTAGACGTTAGATAAACAATTTTATCGGAAATAGTACTCTTAATTTCACCTCTAGTTTCACACCATAGAGCAAATTTTTCAGGGGAGTCAAGTGTAGCAGATAACATTACCATTTGAATATGTAATGGTAACATCATAATAGTTTCTTCCCAAACTTTACCTCTATCTAAATCATTAATATAATGAATTTCATCAAAAACAACACAAGCAAGTTCTTTTTCAAAATCCATTTCAAACATAGTTAAATTATTATTTTGATTAGTAAAAGAAGTATTATCGTCTTTGCGATGTTTAGCATAAAGGGTATTTAATAGGATTTCAGTAGTCATAATAAGAACATCTGCTTCTGGATTGGTTTTAATATCTCCAGTTAAAATACCGAAAGATATATGTGGAAATTTTTGTCTGAACTCATAGAATTTTTGATTAGATAATGCTTTAATAGGTGATGTATAAATTACTTTTTTTTTAAGTGAAACGAAGTGTTCAATAGCAAATTCAGCAGGTAATGTTTTTCCAGAGCCAGTATGCGCAGTAACTAAAATATGATGTCCTTCAACAATTGATTCAATTGCGTGTTTTTGAAAAGAACTCAAAGGAAATGGGTACTTTTCAAAATATTTGTTATATTTGACTTCATTTGATACAGGATAAGTGTTGGAACAAATTTTAACCATGATTCTAATATATTATGCGTTTATTTCTTTAAGTAGTTTCTATATATACATATTCAACCTACTTAAAGAAACTCGGGAAGCAAATCTTATTTACATTCTTGTTTTTTGCCGTATAATATTACATTGTTATCTTCTGGAAAACATGTTGTAAAATTCTCTTCATAAATATGAAAATTTAATTTGTTATCTAAGTGATATATTGATTTATAATTATTGGTATCCCAATAAGGCAATTCAGATGTACCTTCTGGATTTTTAAATGTATAATTATTCAAACCCTTTTCTTTACTACCTGTTTTTAAAATACATTTTAACAATGTTTGAATACAATTATGTTCCCAACAAATTAATATAGTTTTACCATGAAAGTATTTATTTTTAAAAAGTGTTTTTACTGTTATTTCAGGATCATTATAATCGCCATATATAAATAAAGGTATTGAATATAACCACGATGTTAATAATACCGTCTGTTCTTGGTGCATGCTATTATAATCATTAGCTGTTATTATATTATGAAATCCATATCCTAATTTATTTAGATCATTTATTAAGGTAGGAATGTATGTAGATCTTAAAATACCATTAGAATCTAGAGCAACCTTTGATTTTATTTTTTCACCATGTCTAATTATAAAAATATTTGATGGTCCTTTTTCTGGAAAAATAAAATTATTTTTGTTAGTTTTACGAGATAATAAATGATTCAAGTCTCTTTTTTGTTTTAATTTTTCGTGTAGCTTAAAAAAAATATTATGATTGTTTTTATTTGGAAATCCATTAGCATGGCACATTACATTATTATTTTCAAAGTTATCTTTTTTATTAAATTTAGTACTACAATAATTGATAAAAAAGATCAATAAACTAACAAATATTATTGACATTAATAATATCTCTAAATTGGTAAAACGTTTCATTAATTATATAGTATTTTTAGATAATAATTTATTTTTTATATTTTATATTTTTTTATATATATTTTAACTATATATATACAATGAAAATTATAAATATGTTAATTGTTTTTCTTTTAATAATATTAATTATATTTTTTTTTATAAATAAAAATAGAGTTAATTTTAACGTAATTTCACATTTTTTAAATAATTCATGTAATAAGAAAATATGCTATGATTCATTAAAAAAATGTACTTCTACTAATGGTTATATTTATGATGATTCTAAAAAGGATAGTGTAATAGATAGAAAAACATATAAATGTGTTATTAATAATAATGATAAGTATAAACTTATAAAACTAGATAATATATTTGTTCCTTCTATTATGAATGGAACCTATTGCGATATTTTATATACAACATATTATGACTATTCTGATTTTTATGTTCTAAAAAATAGAATAAATAGTTTAAATATACCTTTACCTAAATGTATTAGAATCAGAAAATATTTCTTTCAACCAGGAATATATTTTGAAATTAAATATCCTGGAGGAACAAAAATAAGAACTTTAATAGATGAACATTATAATATAGTTGACGTAGAATCAGTTGAATCTGAAAATAAATATATGATTATAAGTATTCTTAATAAAATTAAAGAAAATAAAATAAAACCTATTTTTTATAATACATATAAACGATTATCTTTTATATATAAAAGAGATCCATCAATTAGAATTACAATTGACTGTAATATAGAATTTAATTATAATAATTTATATCATATAATGGACACAGATATTGTAGAATTTAAAATACCTAAAAATATTGGTGTTGATCAATGTCAAATAATGATTGATGAAATTTCTTCATTAACAAATATTCCATTAAAATATACATCATTTTCAAAATTTGAATACTATTACTATAATGTTATAATGAAACAAAAATAAATATATTTTTATGTTTTGATATAAATGTAAAAATATAATAATTATAATTTAATTTACATGTTGATTATTGCTAATAAATATAGAATTATTGGAAAACTAAATGAAGGATCATTTGGAAAAGTTTTTAAAGCAGAAAATATACGCACTAATGAAGTAGTTGCTATTAAAGTAGAAACAAAAAATAATAATATTACGACTCTAAAAAATGAAGCAAAGATATATCAATACTTAGGAAAAATGGTTGGCGTCCCACATCTAAAATGGTTTGGTACTACTGAAAATATAAATTATTTAGTTATTAATTTACTAGGACCATCTATACTAAAAAATGAAAAAAAACTAAGTTTAAAAAACAGTTTATTGATTGGTATTCAAATAATTGAAAGAATTAAGTATATTCATAATAAATATTTATTACATAGAGATATAAAACCCGATAATTTTTTGTTTGATTTAGATAAACAAACTAACAAAATATATTTAATTGATTTCGGTTTATGTAAAAGATATAGTTATAATGGAAAACATATTGAACAAAAAAATATTAGACAAATAGTAGGTTCTCCTAATTTTGTTAGTATAAATGTTCATAAAGGTATTGAACCAAGTCGTAGAGATGATTTGGAATCAGGTATTTATGTGATCGCAAATATGGTTTTAGGCGATCTAGATTGGTTTAATTGTAAATCTTTATCTGAAATGATTATTTTTAAAGAGAATTTTAAAAATAAATTAGATATTCCTATTTTTTTAAAGAGAATGATACAATATATCCATTTATTAGAATTTAAGGAAACACCTAATTACGATTATTTAATAAATATAATGTCAAATGAAATACAGTATTGATTTACACCTTTTCTCATTTAAAACGCCCATAAATTCAACATTTTTTTCTTGTGTGTAATCCATAATTATTTATCGTTTGTTCTAAAATACCAATATTATTTATGATTTCATTATGAACAATTATATTTGTTTCAATATTTTCAATATTTACCCTTTGCCATACACAGACAAAGTCATTCCAAAAATCACCTAACACATTAAAAGTTTCTACCACTTTTACGGGGTAAATGGGTTCATTTGATATTTGTTTTCCTGACCAGTAGGCCAATGCTTGTCCAGCATCAGAATAAAAACGCCAATTATCTCCTGGAAATTTATGATACGGACCTGACGTAGGAGCATTTATATAAATATAACCAGATGGTTTTATAATTCTAGTCATTTCTTTAAATGTCAACCAAAAACAAGGGTCATGTTCAAAACAAGATGTAGACACTATTAAATCAACAGAACCATCTTCAAATGGTAATTTTTCACCTGGAGGTATAACTATATCAACTGATGGGTCTGATTCCATATCAACACATATAAACTTCATACCTCTTGTTTCAAAAAAATAACGTAAAGTACCATTTACATTTCGCCCACCTATATCCACAACTAACCCATTTTTAATTCCGTACGTTTCTGAAAATGCTTCACCTGATTTTAAAGCTGTATAATGCATATATTATATATAATATACATTTTATTTAAATATAAATTTAACTATTATATATAGTTATGACGTTTTTATATATTATTATTATTTTTTTGAAAAATAATATAAAGATATCGTATACTATATATTTATAATAATGTCAAGTAGTTCCGCTGATGTTTCAACTTCCACCGTGTTACCCTCTTCAGAGAGATTCATTGGACGTGTTAAATGGTTTAACAATAAGGCTGGTTATGGTTTTATTACTGTAACTGATGGCTCAAAGTCAGGCAATGATGTATTCGTTCATCATAGTTCAATTAGAGTAGATTCAGAACAATATAAATATTTAGTTCAAGGAGAATATGTTGAATTTGGGTTATCTGAAACTAAAACAGAAACACATGAATTTCAAGCTGGAGAAGTGAGTGGAATTAAAGGAGGTAAATTAATGTGTGAAACAAGACGTGATTTGCGTTCAGCAAGAACACAATATAAGTCAACAAAACCAAATGAAAATGTTGATGAACCAGGTGTTACTATGCCAAGATCTGTACCACCCCCAAAACAATTCAGAACTATCAGAGTAAGAGGACAAGGGCCTCGACAAGATGGAGAATGGACGCATGTTTCAAAAAATAAAAAACATGAACCATCTTCAAACACTGGAATGAAAAAACATTTAAGTTCTAATTAATATTTATAAATTATATTTACATCTTTTAACATTTCAAACGCCGATTTTACAGAATAAAAAATAATTAAAATAATTGAAAATTATTTTCTGTATTTTCTGTATTTTCTGTGTTTTCTAGATTTTCTGTGTTTTCTTGTGGTTTTTTGTTTTTTGTATGTTTTACCACCCTTTCTTTTAAATCTTGTTATATTAGATGGTTTTATGTATAAATCATTTTCTAAAAATGATATTACTTCATCTTTTTCTTCATCAGGTATAGCTTTAAAAGCTGAATATTGTAATGAAGGAGGTTCGTTATGTAATTTATGTATTATTTCATTAGGTCCATTATCCATATCCACATTTTTTCCAATTTCACCTAATGAATATATTTCCAATTCCAATGGATAATGAGTAAATCCGATTATTTGCCAATGAAAAGAACTACCTGGTTCATCTTTAAACCATTCTGTATATTCATTATTTGTTTTATTCCTATGCCAATAGGTTTTAAACGTAATAATTCTATTTGTAATTGATGTTAGTGGACCAATATATTCCGTAATTGAATTTGCTATTGGAAACAATCTAATTATTAAATAATTTTCATCAATATGTAATTCATCTAAATTAACTATTCTTTTCAAATCTGGTATCTCACGAAAATCTTTTATTTCTAGTAAAATATCTTCACTATTAACAGGATTCATTATTTATTATATTAATGATATTTTATTTTTTCAAATTACAATTAAATAATTGTTGGTATTATGTTTTTACACCTTTTATCATTTAAAATGCCCATTATAGACGCTAAAAAATAATTTAAAATACTTTTCTAAATAATTAAAAATTGATTTATTATAAATTATTTTTATAATAAGTAAAAATACAAACCTGAATAATCAAAATGTATAAACTAGAACTAAAAGAGTGGATTAATATTGAAAATATTAATTGGGAACGTTTATCAATGAACCCAAATGCTAATCATTTATTAGAGGCAAATCAAGATAAAATTAATTGGGAACGTTTATCAATGAACCCAAACACTATTCCTTTATTAGAAAAAAATTTAGAGAAAATTAATTGGTACAAGTTGTCAGAAAATCCAAATGCTATTCCTATATTAGAAAAAAATTTAGATAAAATTAATTGGTACAATTTGTCAGAAAATCCAAATGCTATTCATTTATTAGAGGCAAATCAAGATAAAATTAATTGGAAACGTTTATCAATGAACCCAAACACTATTCCTATATTAGAAAAAAATTTAGAGAAATTAGACGTTTATAGTTGGTATGAGTTATCAGCAAATCCAAATGCTATTCATTTATTAGAAGCAAATCCAGATAAAATTGATTGGTATTGGTTATCAGGAAATCCAAATGCTATTCATTTATTAGAAAAAAATCAAGATAAAATTCAATGGGAATACTTTTCAGACAATCCATCCATCTTTGAATTAGTAGTAGACTATGAATCATTGAAAGCAAGATGTCTTATATACAAAGAAGAATTGATGCAAAAGGCAATGCATCCTTCAAGAATTCAAAAATTATTAGACATGGGAATAAGTATTGAAGAACTAGATGATTGTATTTGATGGGCGTTTTAAATGAGAAAAGGTGTAAAAAAAAGAATTTAACAGTTCAAAAAGTTCAGTATCTTTTCCTTTCCTTGCCAAATTATCACGAGTTTCTAATGTTTTAATACAATACAAAAAAATGTTTTGTCTATAATAGGTAATGGTTGATTTTTTGTATATTTATCAAAAACATACTTCCGAATAAATTGGTAGGTATTAATAACAAATTTATTAATTTCAAAAACTAAATGGTTGTATAATATCACTATTTAGTAAAATCGTTTTTAGTGGAATTTTGAAAGCTGATTTTTCATTATTACTGATATAATTTTAAAACTTTTATTATTATAGTTTAAAAACTATTTAAAAGTGTTTAACAATTTACTTATATATGAGTGATGAAGTTCAAAATATACCTGATTCAGATTTAGATTCAATAAATTCAATAATTGAACAATTTAATACTATTAATGACAGTTTAACATTATTTAAAATGCAAATTAATAGTTTACAACAAAAGGTTAAAAGTGTTGAAAAGTGTGTTAAAAAGGAATTAAAAAATTTAAAAAAGGATAAACAAAAACATAAACCCAAGAGTAAAAGAGCACCATCTGGGTTTGCCAAACCAACAAAAGTAACAAAAGAATTATGTGAATTTCTAGAAAAACCTGAAGGATTTGAAATTGCCCGAACTGAAGTTTCCAAAATGTTAGTCAAATATATTCAAACGAATAATTTATTGGAAAATAATAACAAAATTGTTCCTGATGAAAAATTGAAAACCCTATTAGGAGTTCAAGGTGATGAATTGGATAATTTAAATTATTTCAATATCCAAAAATACATGAATAAACATTTTTACTCTAATAAATCATCATCAACTAATGTATCATTATAATATTTTACTTGATTTATTATACACAATTTTTTATTTATAATATAAATTAAAAAACTTATATTATAAATTTTTTACTATTTTTTATTTTATTTAGAAATACATTGATACGTTATTTGTTTATTTTTTATTATTTAAATATATAATTATTTCATGATATCTCAATTAATTAATAATGATTCTTATGAAAATATAAATTTTAATACACAAAAAACAAAAAATATATTTGATTTTATTAATAGTCCTGAAAAAATAAAAATTTTAAACACTTTGAATGAGGTTTTAAATATTCATAAATCACAAAATAAAAATTTAATTTTTATATACAGTGCGCCTAAAGTAGGCTCAACTTCTATTGTTAGTTCATTAAGAATTTTTTGTTCTAATAACTTTGATATTATTCATATTCATGATGAAGAAATGTTAAGAGTATTAGCTCACGTAGATGGTATTACTATTAATGAAGTTATTTTATATAATAAATTTTTGGGAAGAAATGTATATGTAATTGATGTGTATAGAAGTCCGATAGAACGTAAAATATCTACTTTTTTTGAAAAAATAGGAATCTATCATTTTAATGATAATGATCAAAATGTTAATAAATATAATGTAAATAAAGTTATAAATAGATTTAATAATATTTTTCCATTTATTGGATTAGGAGATCATTTTATAGATAAATATAATATTAATTTACCAGAAAAATTTGACTTTGATAAAAAATACTTGTTAGTTGAAACCAATGGTGTAAAGTATATTAAGTTGCGATTAAAAGATAGTCATATTTGGGATTCTATATTATCAAACATTTTTTCAAAAAATATATGTATTGTTAAAGACTATCAATCCAATAAAAAACCCATAAAAGATATTTATAATAAATTTAATTCATGCTATAGAATACCTGAAAATTTATTGGATAATATTATCACATGTAAGTATTTAAATTACTATTATTCTCCAGAAGAATTACAACTATATTATAATGAATGGAAACATAAGAGTACAATTCATGTAACTCCTTATACATTAGAACAGTATAAATTATATGAAGAAATAACAATTGAAAATGCACATATTGATTATATTCAAGTGGATCATTATATGGATGAAGGCTGTAAATGTAAGGCATGTTCATTAAAACGTAAAGAAATTTCTTTAAAATTATTAAGCGGTATACATATTAGCGAAAGAATTTTTCATACTGAGGCTAAATCAGAACTAATACAGAAACGCGCTGATAAAATAAATAGAATTAATACTTTAATTAGTAATATTCCTAAAAAAAATAAACAAAATAAAATACCTGGTATAATCATGAATAAATTATAAAAAAAATTGATAATAATTATTTATTTAATTATAATTATTATATTACTATAATATGACGACAATTATATTTGAATATGATACTGTAGAATATACTATTCATATAGGTCGCGATAAATATAATAATTTTGAATTAATTGATAAATCAATGGATTCAGATATATGGTTTCATGTTCATGGAGAACCTTCGTGTCATGTTATATTGAAAAATAGTGGTAAATTAAGAGATATACCGAGACAAGTAATTAAACGATGCGCATATTTATGTAAAATTAATTCAAAAGCTAAAACAAAGAAAAAGAGCATAATAATATATACTCAACTAGAAAACGTAGTTAAAACGGAAATTGTTGGGCAAGTAGCTGTTCAAAGCTATAAATCCGTTGAAGTTTAAATATTTGATTTTTTTGGTTTGGCTCCACCTTTTCAAAGGTGGAAAAAAGTAAAAGAAAAAGTGAAAAAAGATATAGAAAAAAAAAAATTGAAAAAGAAAAGAAGTAAGGAGGAGGTAGTAAAAAAGAAGTAATAAAAGATGTCATCAAG
>Ga0164294_10000860_pt1 | contig 28874 bp, 26 predicted proteins | sample GEODES005metaG_FD_111479 | JGI IMG/M metagenome (GOLD analysis project Ga0164294, IMG submission 111479) | Oligotrophic lake water microbial communities from Sparkling Lake, Wisconsin, USA - GEODES005 metaG | ecosystem: Environmental > Aquatic > Freshwater > Lake | place: USA: Sparkling Lake...
CCGCGTGGTGCGCATGAAGTCGGCCGATGTCGTCTCGGTCGACGCCGTGCTCCAGGCCCGCCCCGGCGAGGAGCTGGCCGGCAGCCAGGGCGTTCGCTTCGCCGCCGAGCAGTGGGTCTGGAAGGATGGCGTGCCCGTGCCCGGCAGCACCCCCGAGCGCGTGGCCCAGGCCTTCGCCGATCTGCAGGTCGAGTCTTTTGTCGACGACGCCCCCAAAGACCTTGGTCTCTTCGGCCTCACCGAGCCGGTCGCCCGGGTGGTGCTCGCCGATGAGGCCGGCAACGAGCGCGTGGTGCGCGTCGGCGGCGCTGGCGAGCCCCTCAAAGACCCGGAGGGCCACGAGCGCGGCCGCCGCTACGTGCAGATCGAGGGCGACCCTGCGGTCTACCTCGTCGATGATCACGTGCTCAGCGTGATTGACGACCTGATCCGCGAGGGCAAGCGCAAGGACGAGGCCGACGCCGACAAGGCCCGCCGCCGCGAGCGCATCCCCTCGGCCGGCGATCCCGCCCCCGCGCCCGAGGCCCCAACCCCGGCGCCGCGCCCGATGCCGGGAGGTGGCCCCTGATTGCCCTCCTCTTCGCCCTCGCCTGCAACACCCCCGACGAGGCCGTGGCCCCGGCACCCGCCGTCGCCCCCAGCCCCCAAGCGGAGACCCCTGTCGGTCGCCCCTTCACCTTGGTGTACAGCGCCGACGTCGAAGGGGAGATCGAACCCTGTGGTTGACCCAAGCACCCCCAGGGCGGTCTGCCCCGGCGCAACACGGTCCTCGCTGAGAAGCAGGCGGCCGGCCCCACCGTGGTGGTCGACGCCGGAAACTGGGGCTGGAAGAACCCCGACATCGCCCCCCACCTGCTGGAGCAGCAGCGCCTGAAGGCCGAGCTCGTGGCCGGCGCCTACGCCCTGCTCGGTCAGGACGCCATGATGGTGGGCGCGGGCGATCTGGCCCTCGGATTGCCCTGGCTGGAGGGCCTGAGCCAGCGTCACAGCCTGCCCCTGCTCAACGCCAACCTGAGCTGTGAGGGCCGTGAGCCCTTCGCCGGCTCCCGGGTAGTGGAGCGCGGCGGCCTGCGGGTGGGCCTCGTCGGCCTGATCAGCGCCGGCGCCCGCGTGCCGGCCGGCTGCACGCTCGGTTCACCGGTCACCGCCTTGCAAGAAGAGGTCGCCGCCCTCGGCACGGTCGATGTGCTCGTGCTCCTCGCCCAGGTCGACGGCAAAGAGGCCATCGGCCTCGCCACCGCCGTCCCCGCGGTGGATCTGATCGTCACCGCCGATCCAGGCGCCCAGTTCGACGCCCCCCGGGCCGCCCCCGGCGAGGCCCTGATCCTGGCCCCCGGCTCCCGCGGCAAGCGGCTCGGCGTCGCCGAGATCGCCCTCATCGAGGGGGCGACCGGCTTCGCCTCGGAGTCCTCGATCCAGCGCATCGCCGATGAGCTCGATCGGGCCCGCGCCCGCCTCGCCAGCGCCGAGGGCGAGCTGGCCAAGGCCGAGGGGGAGCAGGCCCGGGCCCGCAAAGAGCGGCAGATCACCTACTACCGCGACAAGGTGCCCCAACTCGAGGCCGAGCTGGCGCAGGCGACCGCCAGCCGCCCCGCGTTGTCCCATCGCCTCACCAACAAGCTCATCGGCCTCGACGCCCACATCGTCGACCACCCCGCCACCGCGGCCCTCCTCACCGCCGGCAAGGCCGGGCTCGAGGCGGCGGTGCCGAAGACCGTCAGCGGCACCGGCCAGGGCCCCTACATCGGCACGGCCGCCTGCGAAGGGTGTCACGCCGCCGCCGCCGCCCAGTGGCGCTCCACGGGCCACGCCCACGCCTGGAACACCCTGGAGCGGGTCGGGCGCCAGGCCGATCAGGCCTGCTTCTCCTGCCATGCCACCGGGGCAGGCCTGCCGGGCGGCCCCGCCACCCCCACCGAGGTCACACCGTCGCTGGTGCATGTGGGCTGCGAGAGCTGCCACGGCCCCGGAAAGGCCCATGTGGCCGATCCAAAGGGCGTGCAGATGGTGAGCAAGCCCGGCGAGGCGGTCTGCGTGACCTGCCACGACGGCAAGCAGGACGAGGGGCGCTTTGACCTGCCGCGTTACCTGCCCCGGGTGAGCCACGGGGGTCCTTGATGGTGGTGTTGGGCATTGAGACGAGCTGCGACGAGACCGCCGCCGCGGTGGTCGACGGGCAGGGCGTCCGCGCCGACGTGATCCACTCCCAGGAGATCCACGCCCGCTACGGCGGCGTGGTGCCCGAGGTCGCCAGTCGAGCCCACGCCGAGAAGATCGTCCCCACCGCACTCGCCGCCTTGGAGCGCGCCGGGGTGGAGCGACCCGACGCCGTCGCCGCCACCGCCGGCCCGGGCCTCGTGGGTGCCGTGCTGGTCGGCCTCTCCTTCGCCAAGGGCCTCGCCGCCGGATGGGGGGTGCCCTTCATCGCGGTCAACCACCTCGAAGCGCACCTGCTCTCCGCCTTGCTCGAAGATCCGGCGCCGCGCTTCCCCTTTCTCTCGCTGGTGGTCTCCGGCGGGCACACCGCCCTTTACCTCGCCCGCGGCCCTGGCCAGTACGAGGTCCTCGCCCAGACCATCGACGACGCCGTCGGCGAGGCCTACGACAAGGTCGCCCGCCTGATGGGCCTCGGCTACCCCGGCGGCCCGGTGGTCGACCGCCTCGCCGCCACCGGCAACGCAGCGGCCCTGGCTTTTCCCCGGCCGATCTTAAAGCCGGATCGGGCGATCTCCCGGCGGCGCGAGGCGCTGCAGCGCTCCGACCTCGATCTCACCTTGTCGGGCCTCAAAACCGCCGTGCGCACCGTGGTCTTGAGCGAGGGGCGCCCTTGCGACGCCGACATCGCCGCCTCTTTCCAAGAGGCCGTTGTCGACGTGCTCTGCGACCGCGTGCTGCGGGCCGCCGAGCGCACCGGCGTGCGCCAGATCGCCATCGGCGGCGGGGTGGCCGCCAACGGTCGTCTGCGGGCCCGCCTCGCCGCGCTGCCGCTCGAGGTCTTCCTGCCCCCTCGCGCACGCTGCACCGACAATGGGGCGATGATCGCCTTCGCCGGCCGGCTCCACCTCCTCGCCGGGCGCCGCGACGCCCTCGACGCCCCGGCCCGCGCGGCCTGGGCCCCCGGAGCCCCTTGATGGAGCATCCCAGTCACCAACTTCGCCGCACCGGCGGCGAGGCCCGCAAGCGCTTCGGCCAGCACTTCCTGGCCGCCGGCGCCATCGTCGAGAAGATCGTCGACGCCGCTGGGGTCGTCCCGGGCCAGCGGGTCTTGGAGATCGGCCCCGGGCTCGGCGCGCTGACCACCGCCCTGCTCGCCCGCGGGGCCGAGGTGGTCGCGGTCGAGATCGACCGGGATCTGGCCGCGCAGCTCCGCACCCGCTTCGCCGACGAGCCCCGGCTGCGCATCGTGGAGGGCGACGCCGCGCGCATCGAGGACTGGTCGACCCTGCTGGAGGGGGGGGGCTGGGCCACCGTGGCCAACCTGCCCTACAACGTGGGCACCGGCATCGCCTTGTCGATGCTCAACAGCCCCGCCACCTTCGATCGCGTCGTGGTGATGGTCCAGCGCGAAGTGGCCGATCGCTTCATCGCCAAGGCCGGCGGCGGCGATCGCGGCTCGGTCTCGGTCTACGTCGAGGCCCGGGCCACCGCGAAGATCGTGGTCAAGGTGCCGCCCGGCGCCTTTCACCCGCCGCCCAAGGTGGACTCGGCGGTGGTGCGCTTCGATCTCTTTCCGACCCCGCGCACCGGCGCCGTCAGCCCGCGCCAGCTCGAGAGCGTGGTGCGCGCCGCCTTTGTCGGCCCCCGCAAGGCCCTGCGCAACACGCTCTCCGGCCTCGCCGACAAGCCCGTGCTCGACGCCGCCCTGGCCGCCGCCGGGGTGGAGGGCCTCGCCCGGCCCTCCGAGCTGACCCTCGACCAGTGGGTCCGACTCGCCAGCGCGCTGCGCGGCGTGGACGGCCCGCCCCCCAATGGATTACCCGACGCCACCTAAGGACGGTTTGGAGCGGCCATGCGCATCACCTCGTGTGGGATGACCGATGTTGGCGTCAAGCGCACCAACAACGAAGACAACTACCTCATCAACGATGAGCTCAACCTCTTCGTGGTCTGCGACGGGATGGGCGGCCACGCGGGCGGCGAGTTCGCCAGCGCCATCGCGGTCAACACCGTCGAAGAGGTGCTGACCAGCATGGACTTCCGCCCCGAAGCCCTGCAGCTCGACGAAGACGACGGCCCGGTCGAGGTCACCCGCGAAAAGCTCCGCTACGCCATCCGGCTGGCCGGCAAGCGGATCTACGAGAAGGCCATCGAAGAGCCCGAGTACAAGGGCATGGGCACCACCTGCCTCGGCCTGCTGATCGACGGCGGCAACGCCTTCGTGGCCCATGTCGGCGACTCGCGCGGCTACATCGTCCGCGACGGGCGCATCGAGCAGCTCACCGAAGATCACTCGCTGGTCAACGAGAAGATCAAGGCCGGCCTGCTCACCCCTGAAGAGGCCAAGAACCACAAGCTGAAGAACATCATCACCCGCTCCCTTGGCTACATGGAAGACGTCGAGATCGACATCCAGGTGCGGGCCGTGCGGCGCGGCGACCGCTTCGTGATGTGCTCCGACGGCCTGTCGAACCTCGTCGAGGCCTCGGAGATGGGCGAAGCCGCCCTGGACTTCAGCCCCCAGGAGGCGGCGCGCAAGCTCATCGAGCTGGCCTGCAGCCGCGGCGGTGACGACAACATCACCGTCATCGTCACCCGGATCGACGAAGTCCCATGAGCGGCGAGGCGGAGCCTGGCCCCGGCGGCCAGCGCTTCACCTTGATGCTGGTGCCCGAGGGCGGCGGCGGCCGGATTCGGCAGCTCTCCTTCACCCTCGCCCAGGCGCGGCGGGCGGCCATCGGCCTCTCCGTCACGCTGCTGCTCGCCAGCCTCAGCCTCGTGCTGCTGGTCTGGGCCCCCGGGCCGGCCGGCGGGGGAGGGGAGGAGGAGGCCCGCCTGCGCGGCCAGCTCCAAGCGGTGGAGCAGCGCATGGAGGAGGTCGATCGCGAGCTGCGGCGCATCCGCCTGCACCGCGATCAGCTCCGCCAGGACGCCATCAGCGGCTTCGGCCCCCTGGACGATGACGAGGCGGCCCTGGCCCTGGCCGAGATGGACGAGCCCCTGGGCGAGCCCCCGCCCGCGCCCCCGGTGCAGGGCGCCAGCCCCGCCGAGCTGCTGCGGAGGGCCGACCGCCTGCTTCGCCGCGCCTTGCGGGTCGAAGAAGAGCTGGGCGTGCTGGCCGAAGACGCCCTGGGCGCCTGGGAGAGGCCCGGCTCGGTGCCCTCGACCTGGCCCCTGCTCGGGGTGCTGACCAGCGGCTTTGGCTGGCGGCGCTCCCCCTTCACCCGCCAGTGGAAGTTCCACTTCGGCCTCGACATCGCCGCCGAGCGCGGCACCCTCATCGTCGCCCCGGCCGCTGGCGAGGTCATCTACGCCGACTGGGACCGCGGCTACGGCCGCCTCGTCGAGATCGATCACGGCGGCGGCGTGGTCACCCGCTATGGGCACAACGCCCAGCTTTTCGTGGCCGATGGCGACCTCGTGCAGGCCGGTCAGGCCATCAGCACCGTCGGCATGACCGGCATGACCACCGGCCCTCACCTGCACTACGAGATCTATGTCGACGGCGCGCCGGTGGACCCGCTGGAGCATTTGGAATAGCCAGGGCGCCGCCTTGACGACGCACCTTCGGCGCTCACATTGGCCTGCTTTGCCGGCCCCCTCTGGGCTGTCTCGATCGGCGTCGGCGCACCGCGCTCCCGCGGAGACTTCATGTTCAATTTCGACCAGTTCCTGCACAAGCTCTTCGGCTCGCCCTCCGACCGCAAGCTGAAGACCTACCGGCCGATGGTGGCGCGCATCAACGATCTCGAGCCGGCGATGCGGGCGAAGGGCGACGACGCGCTCAAGGCGATGACCCCCGCCTTCATGCAGCGGGTCGACAATGGCGAGGCCCTCGGCGCGCTGCTGCCCGAGGCCTTCGCCGTGGTGCGCGAGACCGGCCGCCGCGTGATGGAGATGCGGCACTTCGATGTGCAGCTCCTCGGCGGGATGGTGCTCCACGACGGCATGGTCGCTGAGATGCGCACCGGCGAGGGCAAGACCCTGGTGGCCACCCTCGCGGTCTACCTCAACGCGCTCTCCCGCAAGGGCGTCCACGTCGTCACGGTCAACGACTACCTCGCCAGCCGCGACGCCGACTGGATGGGCCGGATCTACCGCTACCACGGCCTCACCGTGGGCAAGGTCCTCTCGATGGATCGCGACCCCAAGGAGAAGCAGCGGGCCTACGCCTGCGACATCACCTACGGCACCAACAACGAGTTTGGCTTCGACTACCTGCGCGACAACATGAAGTTCCGGGCCGAGGACTATGTGCAGCGCGGCCACAACTTCGCCATTGTCGATGAGGTCGACTCCATCCTCATCGACGAGGCCCGCACCCCGCTCATCATCAGCGGCCCCACCGGCCATGGCGTCGATCGCTACTACACGATCGACGGCGTCATCCCGCTGCTGCAGGCCGAGATCGACTACGCCGTCGACGAGAAGGCCCACGCCGTCGCGCTGACCGACTCGGGCATCGACCGCATCGAAGAGAAGCTGGGCATCGACAACCTCTACGATCCGGCCAACATGGAGCTGCTGCACCACGTCCAGCAGGCGCTCAAGGCCCACACCCTCTTCAAGCGCGACCGCGACTACATCGTCGCCCAGGGCAAGGTGGTCATCGTCGACCCCAACACCGGCCGCCTGATGCCCGGGCGCCGCTGGAACGACGGCCTGCACCAGGCGGTCGAGGCCAAAGAGAAGGTGACGGTCGAGCCCGAGAGCCAGACCTTCGCCACGATCACCTTCCAGAACTACTTCCGCATGTACGGCAAGCTGGCCGGCATGACCGGCACCGCCGAGACCGAGGTCGAAGAGTTCCAGAAGATCTACAACCTCGACGTGGTGGCCATCCCCACCAACAAGCCGGTGTCGCGCCTCGATGAGCACGACATCGTCTACAAGACCCAGGGCGAGAAGTACCGCGCCGTGCTCGACGAGCTGGCGCGCGTCTACGCCAAGGGCCAGCCCGTGCTGGTTGGCACCGTCTCGGTCGAGAAGAGCGACATCCTGGCCCGCCTGCTGCGCACCCGCGGCATCCCCCACGAGGTCCTCAACGCCAAGGAGCACGCCCGCGAGGCCGAGATCATCGCCCAGGCGGGCCGCAAGGGCTCGGTCACCATCTCCACCAACATGGCTGGCCGCGGCACTGACATCAAGCTCGGCGGCGACCCCGAAGGGCTCGCGCGCCGCGAGCTCCTCGATGGCCTCACCGACGCGCTGCGCAAGCTCTTCGGCGACCCGCCCCCCGATCCCGACGCCGTCACCACCACGCCGGTGCAGCGCCTGCGGGCCGCCCTGGCCCCCTTCGGCCAGCAGGTCTCCGACACGGCCACCGAGGCCACCTGGGCCACCGCCACGGTTCGCGTACAGCTCAACCTCGCCACGCTCTACCGGGGCAACCTGCCCGACGCGGCCCAGGCCAGCGCCCTCTTCGTCGCGCTGCCCCTCCAGGTGCGCGACCTGCTCGCCCGCTGGGTGCCCCAGTGTGAGGCCGAGAAGGAGGAGGTCAAGAAGGTCGGCGGGCTGCACATCCTCGGCACCGAGCGCCACGAGTCGCGCCGCATCGACAACCAGCTCCGTGGCCGCTCTGGCCGCCAGGGCGACCCGGGTTCGAGCCGCTTCTACCTCTCCTTGGAAGACGACCTGCTGCGCATCTTCGGCGGCGACAAGCTGGTCGGCTGGATGGAGAAGATGGGCATGCAGGAGGACGAGCGGATCGAGCACCGCTGGATCACCTCCAGCATCGAGAACGCCCAGAAGAAGGTCGAGGGCCACAACTTCAACCAGCGCAAGAACCTGCTCGAGTACGACGACGTCATGAACCTGCAGCGGCGCGCCGTCTACGACATGCGCCGCCGCGCGCTGCTGGGCGAGAACATCCGCGACATGATCATCGGCGCCATCGACGGGCTGGTGAACGACATCATGGACGAGTGTGCGCCCGAGAACGTGAGCTCCGAGCAGTGGAAGGTGAAGGCCCTGCGCAACCGCCTGGAGCGCATCTTTGGCGTGCGCTGGGACGACGTCACCGACGAAGGGCTGCGCGACTGGGCCTGGGAAGAGCTGCGGGGCAAGCTGCTGGAGGGCGCGCTCGCCGCCTACGAGCGCAAAGAGGCCGAGATCAGCGCCGAGACCCTGCGCACCGTCGAGCGCGACCTGCTGCTGCGCACCACCGACGCCCATTGGAAAGACCACCTCCTCGCCATGGACCGCCTGCGCGATGGCATCGGCCTCCGCGGCTACGGGCAGAAGAACCCGCTGCTGGAGTACAAGAAGGAGGGCACCGACCTCTTCCTCACCATGAGCTCGCACCGCGACGAGGCCGTGGTGGCCACCCTGCTGCGGGTGCAGCTCCGGGCGGCGCCGCCCGCGGGGGCCGACGACGAAGAGGACAACGGCGAATCGGCGATGTCGATCTTCGATGAGCCCGGCGAGAGCAGCGAGGGCGGGCCCACCACCTACGGCGATGACTACATCGACGAGGGCGAGACCGAAAACGTGGTCGCTGCCGCCGCCGATCCCGAGCCCCCGCCGCCGCCTCCAGCCCCCCCCAAGCCGGGCGCCGAGGCCCGCGCCTTCGCCCTGGAGATGGGCATCTCCCGCAACGAGCCCTGCCCCTGTGGCAGCGGCAAGAAGTTCAAGAAGTGCTGCGCCAAGAGCGACGAGGACTAGGCCCGCCCCTCTGGCAGAGGAGCGGCCCGCCGCCTTGCTCTGCGAGAGGGCGCGTGCTAACCCGCCTCGCCCTCCAGACCCGGTCCCTGGAGGGCGCCTGGGCGATCCCCAGGCCCGGTGGGCCGATTTGAGACAACCTCACGCTGGAAACACGCGAGGCTCCGGTGGTGCCAACCTGCGGGTTGGTGGGAGTCAGGCGCCAGCGGCCGCACAACCCGAATGGGGAAAATCCAACATGCCAAATGTCTCCCTCCGTGACCTCCTCGAAGCTGGCGTTCACTTCGGCCACCAGACCCGTCTGTGGAACCCGAAGATGAAGCCGTACATCTACGGCGAGAAGAACGGCATCCACATCATCGACCTGCAGCGCACCGCCAAGGGCCTGCTCGACGCCTGCCGCTTCGTGTCCTCGACGGTCGCGCGCGGCGGAACGGTGCTCTTCGTCGGCACCAAGCGCGCCAGCCGGGAGATCGTGGAGGAGCAGGCCGCTCGCTGCGGCATGTTCCACGTCTCGAACCGTTGGCTGGGCGGCACGCTCACCAACTTCAAGACCGTTCGCCACTCCATCGACAACCTGCTGGAGCTGGAGAAGTTCCGGGACACCGGCTCGCTCGAGCGCCTCACCAAGAAGGAAGGCCTCGACATGACCCGGAAGATGGAGAAGATGACCAAGTCGATGGGCGGCATCAAGATGATGCGCGGCCTGCCGGCCGTGATCTTCGTCATCGATCCCAAGCGTGAGCACATCGCCATCCGCGAGGCCGCTCGCCTGGGCATCCCGGTCGTCGCGCTGTGCGACACCAACTGCGATCCCGACAACGTCCTTCACGTCATCCCGGGCAACGACGACGCGATCAAGAGCATCCGGCTCTTCACCACCGCGATCGCCGACTCGGTCATGGAGGGCAACGCGGCCAGCCGTGATCACCTCGGTGACAACGTGAACGCGGGCACGCGCTCCTCTGGCGTCGAGACCTACTACCGCCGGCGCGCTGACGCCGAGGTGGAGCCGGCGGCCGAAGTTGTCGAAGAGGCCGCCGCCGAGGCCTAGTCGCATCGGCCCTGCCGCGGCAGGGTCTGGGCAGGCAAGCCCCCCGAGACCGCAGGTCGCGCCCTGGTGCGATCTGCGGCCTCTCATCCCTTTCCTTTCACACATCCCCCGCGCTGGTCGCGGGGGTGTGTCCATTCAGGAGGTTCGTTATGAGCGCGGAACTCATCAAGCAGCTTCGGGAGCGCACCGGGGCTGGCATCGTCGACTGCAAGAAGGCCCTGGGCGCCTCGAACAACGACATTGAGGCGGCCATCGACTGGCTGCGCAAGTCCGGCCTCGCCAAGGCCGCCAAGAAGTCCGGCCGCGCCGCGACCGAAGGCGCCGTCTTCGCCTACATCCACGGCGGCGGCCGCATTGGCGTCCTCGTGGAGATCAACTGCGAGACCGACTTCGCCGCCGGCACCGAAGGCTTCAAGGGCCTCTGCCGCGACATCGCCCTGCAGATCGCCGCCGCTGGCGCCGAGTGGGTCAACGTGGCCGACGTGCCAGCCGACGCCGTGGCCCGCGAGCGCGACGTGGTCGTGGCCCGCACCATCGCCGAGGGCAAGCCCGCCGCCGTCGCCGAGAAGATCGCCGAGGGCCGCATGAAGTCCTGGTACGGCGAGGTCTGCCTGCTCGAGCAGCCCTTCATCAAGGACGACAAGAAGAAGGTGGCTGACGTCGTGAAGGAGGCCATCGCCACCATCGGCGAGAACATCCAGGTGCGGCGCTTCACCCGCTACAACCTGGGCGAAGGCCTCGAGAAGAAGACCGAAGACTACGCCGCTGAGGTGGCCGCCGCCGCCGCCGCTGCCAAGGGCTGATCGCATGAGCGCGGGCCCGATCTACAAACGAATCCTCTTGAAGCTGTCCGGTGAGATGCTCGCCGGCGACCAGCAGATTGGCATCCAGCCCGAGATCATCACCCGCTTCGCCGCGGAGATCGTGGATCTTCGGACCCTGGGCGTGGAGATCGCCATCGTCATCGGCGGTGGCAACATCTTCCGCGGCCTCGCGGGCGCTTCGCGGGGGATGGATCGGGCCCACGCCGACTACATGGGCATGCTCGCGACGGTGATCAACGCCCTGGCGCTGCAAGACGCGCTGGAGCAGCTCGGGTGCTACACCCGGGTGATGAGCGCCATCGCCATGGACCAGGTGGCTGAGCCCTACATCCGTCGCCGGGCTGTGCGGCACCTCGAGAAGCGCCGCGTGGTCATCTTCGCCGCCGGCACCGGCAACCCCTACTTCTCCACCGACACCGCGGCCTCGCTGCGGGCGGCGGAGATTCACGCCGACATCATCATGAAGGCCACCAAGGTCGACGGGGTCTACGATCGCGACCCGGTCAAGCACGCCGACGCCGTCAAGTTCAGCGAGCTGACCTACCTCGACGTGTTGAACAAGGGCCTCAAGGTGATGGACGCCACCGCCATCAGCCTTTGCATGGAGAATGGTCTGCCCATCGTGGTCTTCGACCTCAGCGGCGCCGGAAACATGCGCCGCGTCGTCTGTGGAGAGCCCATCGGCACCCATGTGCGCGTCCCGGCTGCTCCCATCGGCTAAGATGTCGGCAACACCTGTCCCTGGGAGGAAGGATGATTGAAGAGTACCTGAGTGGCATGAAGGCGGACTTCGAAAAGGTCCACGTGGCCTTCAAGCGTGAGCTCACCACCATCCGCACCGGTCGCGCCAGCCCCCAGATGCTGGAGAATGTGCAGGTTGAAGTAAAGGCCTACGGGTCTTCGCTGGGCCTGACCTCGGTGGCGACGATCACCGCACCCGATCCCCGCATGTTGATGGTGAACCCCTGGGACAAGGGCACCCTGCGCGACATTGAGGACGCCATCCGCAACTCCGGGCTGGGCCTCAACCCGTCGAGCGACGGCCAGATCATCCGCGTGCCGATCCCGCCGCTGACGGCCGACCGGCGCAACACGATGACCAAGCAGGTCGCCAAGATGGCCGAAGACGCCCGCGTGCGGGCCCGCGGCGTGCGGCGCGACCTCAATGACCTCATCAAAGAGGCCCTCGACGCCAAGGACATCACCGAGGACGAGAACAAGAAGGCCCTGGAGCGCATCCAGAAGGCCACCGACGCCGCCATCGCCGAGATCGACGCCGTGGCCGTGGCCAAAGAGAAGGACATCAAGGAAGGCTGATGGCGCTCCCTCGTCCCCCCGGCCCGATCCCTCGGCACATCGCCATCATCATGGATGGCAATGGCCGTTGGGCCGAGTCGCGGGGCCTCGACCGCGTGAAGGGGCACGAAGAGGGGGCCCAGAGCGTCAAGGAGATCGTGCGCACCTGCCGGGAGTGGGGCGTGGGGGCGCTCACCCTCTACTCCTTCTCCACCGAGAACTGGCGCCGGCCGGTGACCGAGGTCACGGCCCTCATGCAGCTCCTTCAGCGCTACGTCTTTCAAGAGCGCGATGAGATCCTGCAGCAGGGCATCCGCTTGCAGGTGCTGGGGCAGATCGAGCGCCTGCCGGACTTCGTGCAAAAGCCGCTGCGCTTGCTCTGCAAAGACAGCGCCCGCAACGCCGACATGACGCTCAACCTCGCGCTCAGCTATGGCTCGCGCCAGGAGATCGTCGACGGCGTGCGCAACATCGCCCGGGCGGTCGCCGAAGGGCGGCTGCGGGTCGACCAGATCGACGAGGACCTGCTCGGTCAGAGCCTCTACACCGCAGGGCAGCCCGACCCCGACCTGCTCATCCGCACCAGCGGCGAGCTGCGGCTCAGCAACTTCCTGCTGTGGCAGCTCGCCTACACCGAGATGGTGGTCACCGACGTGTTGTGGCCCGACTTCCGCGCCCCTCAGCTCGAGGCGGCCATCCGCGCCTTCGGCGCCCGGGAGCGCCGCTTTGGCAAGACCGGCGCCCAGGTGCGCGGGGAGGGCTCTCTTGCGTGAACGGATCCTCTCGGCCATCGTTGGCCTCGCGCTGATCATCCCGGCGATCTACTACGGTCGCCAGCTCGGCATCGAGATCGTCGTCGGCATCGCCATCCTCATCGGCATCGATGAGTATGTGCGCATGGCCACGCCAAACCACAAGGCGGTGGGCTTTGGCGGTCTCGCCCTCACCGGCCTCGGTCTGTATTTGCAGATCATCCACGGTGCGCCGGCGATGACCACGGGGGTGCTGGCCCTGGGCGCCATCGTGCTGATGCTGCTGGGCATGTTCACCGTGCCCGACACCAAAGAGGGCGCGGCGGTGGGCACCCGGCTCACGGCCGGGCTGCTCTATGTGGTGGTGCTCTTCTCCTTTCTGCCCCTGATCAGCCGCTTCGACGGGGGCCTGGCCTGGATCGCCTTGATCCTGTCGGTCACCTGGGCCGGCGACACCGGCGCCTACTTCTCCGGGCGGGCCTTGGGCAAGACCAAGCTCTTCGAGCGGGTGAGCCCGAAGAAGACCTGGGAGGGCTTCGCTGGCGGCTTCGTGGGCTCGATCGTGGGCGCCTTGATCGTCCAGCGCCTGGGGCTGCCCAATCTGCCCGTGATGCACGCGGTAATCCTGGGTGGGCTGCTCAATGTCTTCGGCGTGGTCGGCGATCTCGTCGAGTCGATGTTGAAGCGCGCCTACGGCGTGAAGGACTCGGGCTGGATCATGCCCGGCCACGGCGGCATCCTCGATCGCGTCGACAGCATCCTCTTCACGGCGCCGGTGGCCTGGATCTACGCCACCCTGCTTCAGCTCGGGTAAGGGGGGTCCCGGCGCGCCTGCTGCGCCGGAGGTGATCATGTTCTCGGCCCTTCTCGCGCTCTGGGTGAGCGCCGCCAGCGCCTCACCGGTGGAGCTGGCCCGCGCGGCGGTCTCCGGCCCGCCCGGCTCGCTGGAGCTCAGCGCGGTGCGCCACCAGGGGCCGCGCGAGGTCGTGATCTTCGAGCAGCGGCACCTCGGACTGCCGGTGGCCGGCGGACGGGTGGTGGTTGCCGTTCAGGGCGGCGCCGCCTCGATCCTCGCCGACTCCGCCCTCCGCGACCTGCCGGCCGTCCTGCCGGCCCTCCTCTCCCCGGCCGACGAAGGGCGGCTGCTGGCGGCGGCCCTGCCGCGGGCGGGCTGGGTAGAACCTGCCTCCCGCCAGTGGTGGCGGGGCCGGGTGATCGCCGTCGCCCGGGCCCAGAGCCTCGATGGCAGCCGGAGCTGGCGCCTGCGCATGGACGCCAGCACCGGGCAGCTCCTGGAGCTGCTGCCCGATCGCCTGCACGCCGGTGAGGGCCTCGTGCACGACAACGCGCCGGGGGCCGACCACGTCGTCCAGGTCAGCCTCCCTGATCTGGTGCCCGAGGCCAGCGGCATGGAGGGCCTCTACGTTGATGTCGCCAGCCAGGGCTTTGGCCCCACGGGTGCTGCGATTCGGGTGCGCCACGCCACGCCGGACGAGGCCGGCGACTACCTGCTCGAACCCGTCTACGACAGCGTCGAAGACGGCTTTGTTGAGGTCAACGCCTACTGGCATGTCTCCCAGAGCCGGGCCTACTTCGCAGACACCTTCGGCCACCCCGTGCCCGACCGCATCCAGGTGACCACCAACTACCAGGACGCCCCCGACACCGCCTTCGACAACGCCTACTTCTCCTACGGCGCCGGCGGCATCTACACCCTCACCTTTGGCCAGGGCAGCGTGGCCGACTTTGGCTACGATCCGGGCATCATCCTCCACGAGTTTGGCCACGGCGTCGTCGAGGATCTGGCCGCGCTCTTCACCTCGATGAGCTACCCGATCAACCTCGATGAGTACGGCCTGCACGCCGCCCCCGGCGGCCTCACCGAGGGCCTGCCCGACTACTGGAGCACCACCCAGACCGATCGCAGCGCCGTCGGCATCTTTGACGATGGCAGCTCGTTGCGCGATGTCGACAACAGCGCCACCTGCCCCGAGAGCGTCGTCGGAGAGGCCCACCAGGACGGCGTGGTCATCGGCGGCGCCACCTGGGAGATCCGCCAGCGCATCGGCGCCGAGCGGGCCGACGCCGTCATCTACCGGTCGATCGGCAGCATGGGCGGCGCCCCCACCTACGCCGACTTCGCCGCCGCCCTCCTCAGCGCAGGCGGCACCCTGGTGGACGAGGGGCTGCTCACCGAGGCCGAGCTGACCGACATCGGCGCCATCGTCGACGCGCGGGGGCTCTCCGGCTGCGGCCGCGACGTGGCCCTGGCCGAGGGCGCCCCGGTCACCAGCACGATGATCGGCGCCGACTTCATCGACGCCAGCTACTGCGAGCCCCTGCGCAACCTGGGCATCCAGATCCCGGTGCCCTTTCAGCTCACCGTCACCGTCCCCGAGGACCCCACTGGCGCCCGCCAGGTCACCGCCGTCACCCTCGACCTCGACCTCGACCCGCTGCGCGGCGGCGACTTCGCCGAGGGAGACCTGGACTACACCGTCTATGTGGCCGGTGACGAGCTCGTCCGCTACGCGCTCAACCCCTTGAACGTCTTCGGCTACACCTTCCTGCTGCCCACCGGCGCCGAGAACGCCGTCGCCACCGTGGAAGGCAGCCCGGCCAGCGTGGTGATCGACGCCACCGCCTTTGGCGCCGAGGCGCTGCCGGCCGGCGGCAGCCTGTCGATCGGCCTCATCGGCCTCAACTGCCGCACCGCCGAGGTCACCGCCAGCGCCACCTTCACCTGGAGCGAGGTGGTCACCGACGAGGAGCCCGGCGACGATCTGAACGACGGCGCCGCCGCCGAAGACGGGGGAGGGGACTGCGGCTGCGGCAAGGGTGGGAGCGCGGCCTTGCTGCTGCTGCCGGCCCTGCTCTTGGGGCGGCGCCGTCGGCGGTGAGCCCGTCGCGGGCCTTCTGGGCCCTCCTCCTCGGTGTGGCCCTGCTGCGCGGCCTGCTCATCGGCGCGGTGGGGCTGGGCGATGACGAGGCCTACTACGCGATCTGGGCCCGGCAGCCCGCGCTCGGGTACTTCGACCATCCCCCAGCCGTGGCCTGGCTGATCCATGGCGCGGTCGGGGCGCTGGGGGAGGGCTCCTTCGCCGTCCGCCTGCCCACCCTCCTCTGTGGCCTCGGCTCCGCCGTGCTCCTCGCGCGGGCACCCTGGGCCGGGTCGCAGGGGAGGGGGGCTGCGGTCCTCTTCCTCCTCTGTCCGCTCTTTGCCTTGCTTGGACTGTTCACGGCTCCCGATGCCCCGGCTCTGCTCTGCCTGCTCCTGAGCGCCACCTTTGCCTGGGCGGGCCTCCAGGAGCAGCGCGGCGCCTGGCTCCTCTGCGGGCTCTTCGCCGGGCTGGGCCTGCTCTGCAAGCACCCGATGGGGCTCTGGGGACTGTCCTTGTTCGGGCTGGTGTGGACCGAGGGCGAGGCGCGCCGCCGCGTTGAGCCCTACCTCGGCGCGGCGCTGGCCCTGGCGATCTTCCTGCCGAACCTCTTCTGGAACGCCGATCAGGGCTGGGTCTCCGTGCAGTTTCACCTCGATGGGCGCCACGGCGGCCCGCGGCCCTTGCAGGGACTGGGCACCCTCCTCGGCTCCCAACTGGCCTTTTTGACCCCGCCCCTGCTCTTCGCGCTGCTGCTGGGCCTGCGCCAGACCTGGCAGCGCCGACGGTCTGCCGGGGAGGAGGGCTTGCGGTCGCGCTTTGTGCTCTGGGTCGCCCTGCCGACCCTGGGCCTCTTCTCGATGAGCGCGCTGGTGGGCGATTTCAAGCCGCACTGGCTGGCGCCGGGCTGGCTCCTGCTGCTCCCGGCCGCCGCCGCGGTGCTCGACGCCCGCCCCCGCCTGCGCCTCGCCGCCTGGGGCCTCGGCGGGGCCCTGCAGCTCTTCGTCTTCGGACAGGCGTTGGGACCGCTGCTGCCCCTCGGCAAGGCCGACCTCACCCACGATCTGTACGGCTGGCCCGCGGTCGCCGCCGCCATCCGGGCCCAGCCTGGAGACTTCTTTGTGGCCGGCCACATGTACCAGACGGCCGCCCAACTGGCCTGGGCCCTGCCCGAACAGACGGTCACCCGCCTCGGCGGTCGGCCCGATCAGTTCGACCTCTGGCGACCCCGACAGCCCATCGAGGCCGGTATGGACGCGATCTTCGTGTCGCATGACCGCTACGACAAAGACCCGGCCCGCCTCGGTCGCTTTGCGACCTGCGCCCTGCTCCCCTCGGTGGAGGTGGAGCGAGGCGGGGCGGTGGTCCGGGTCTTTCGGCTCTGGCGCTGCCAGGGCTACCAGCCCTAGCCGATGTAGGCCTTGACCTGCTCGACCATGTCGGTGTTCTCCCAGGTGAAGCCCTGGTCTTCGCGCCCGAAGTGGCCGTAGCTGGCGGTGGCCCGGTAGATCGGCCGCAGCAGGTTCAAGTGGCGGGTGAGCGCCGCCGGCTTGACCGGGAAGATGTCGCGCACACAGGCGGAGAGCTTCTCGTCGGAGACGGTGCCCGTGCCGTAGGTCTCGACCATCACGCTCACCGGGTCGGCCACGCCGATGGCGTAGGCGAGCTGCACCAGGGCCTTGCGGGCGTAGCCGGCGGCCACGAGGTTCTTGGCGATGTAGCGGCCCATGTAGGCGGCCGAGCGGTCGACCTTGGTGGGGTCCTTGCCGGAGAAGGCGCCGCCGCCGTGGGCGCCGTGGCCGCCGTAGGTGTCGACGATGATCTTGCGGCCGGTGAGCCCGCTGTCGCCCATCGGGCCGCCGATGACGAAGCGGCCGGTGGGGTTGACGTGGATGATGGTGTTGCTGTCGATCAGCGAGGCCGGGATGGCGTGGGGGATGATCTCGCTGGCCACGTAGGCGCGGATCTCGCCCAGCTCGACCTTGTCGGAGTGCTGGGTGGAGAGCACGATGGTGTGCACGCGAACCGGCTTGCCGTCGCGGTACTCGATCGTGACCTGGCTCTTGCTGTCGGGCCGGGCCCACCAGCAGTGGCCGCTGCGGCGGTTGTCGGAGAGCCGGCGGAGCAGCTTGTGGCTGTAGGCGATGCTCATCGGCATCAGCTCAGGGGTCTCGTCGCAGGCGAAGCCGAACATCATGCCCTGGTCGCCCGCGCCCTGCTCGGTGTGCAGGCCTTCGCCTTCGGTCACGCCCTGGGAGATGTCGGGGCTCTGCTGCTCGACGGCGACCATGATGCCGCAGGTGTTGCCGTCAAAGCCCTTGTCGGAGTGGTCGTAGCCGATCTCGTTGACGACCTTGCGGATCATCTGGGGGTAATTGACCACCGCGTTGCTGGTGATCTCACCGGCGATGATGACGAGACCGGTCTTGGTGAGGGTCTCGCAGGCCACACGGGCCTTCGGATCCTGGGCGAGGTGCGCGTCGAGCACCGCGTCGGAGATCTGGTCGCACATCTTGTCGGGGTGGCCCTCTGACACGGACTCCGACGTGAAGAGGTAGTTCAGGGCGGGCATCAACTCTCCGAAACTTGAAGGAGGAGGAGCGGGATGAGGGGCGCGGGGCCCCGGCGCAGCGAACGGGGCCCTTTAGAATACGCCGCCGACGCTGTCAAGGATTGGCGCAGGGCCCTTCTCCCCGGCCTTGGGCGCGGTAGGGACGGGGCGGGAGGGGTCGCGTGGCCCGCCCGGGAGCTGGCATGAACATCGTCCTCATCAACCCCACCCCAGCCGACCACTACTCGCCGTGTATCCGCTCGCTGGCGGCCTTCTTGAAGGCTGAGGGGCATACGGTGCGCCAGATCTTCCTGCCGGCCGACACCTACGCCCACCTGCATGTGCGCGAGGGCTACATCATGCAGATGGCCCAAACGATGGTCGATGACCTCGTGGCCCTCTGCAAAGACGCTGAGCTGATCGGCATCTCCTTCCTCACCAGCATGTTCGACGTGGCGGTCCAGGCCACCCGGGCGCTGCAAAAGGCGGCCCCGGCCCGCCCCATCGTCTGGGGCGGTTTCCACCCCACCACGATGCCGCAGCAGGCGCTGGAATTCGTCGACATGGTCTGCGTGGGCGAGGGGGAGCACGCCCTGCTCGAGCTCGTGCAGCGCCTGGAGGCCGGGCAGGACCACACCGATGTGCGCAACTTCTGGTTTCGCAAACCCAACGGAAAGGTGGTGGGCAATCCCCACCGTCCGCTCATCCAGGATCTCGATGTCCTGCCCTTTCAGGACTATACCTTTGACGACGACTGGAGCTGGGACGAAGCCGGCCAGCACCTCGTCCCGCTGACCTTCCCGCTCTTTTTGCAGCGCATGCCGCGCTACCCCGACCGCAACGGGGACATGCGCTACACCTACAAGACGATGATCACCCGCGGCTGCCCGCACAAGTGCAGCTACTGCGGGGTGGCCTTCAACCACGATCTGTACAAAGGCCAGCGCTACCTGCGCCGCCGCTCGGTGGAGCACCTCGTCGCGGAGATCAAGCAGGTGGTGCGCCGCTTCCCGGAGATCGGGCTCATCCACTTCCAGGATGATGTGTTCTTCAGCACCAGCAACGAGGAGATCCGCAAGTTCTCCGATGTCTGGCAGCGCGAGGTGGGCCTGCCCTTCCGCGCCCAGTGTTCACCGACCACCATTAACGAAGAGAAGTACGCGGCCCTGATCGAGGCCGGCCTCTGCTTCACCGAGCTCGGCATCCAGACCGGCAGCTCCGACACCATGCGCATGTACCGGCGCGGCATGACCAACGAGCAACTGCTCAAGGCCGTGAACATCATCGCCAAGTACAAGGACTACATCCAGATCCCCGACAACCACATGATCCTGGACAATCCCTGGGAGTCCACCGAGGACATGATGAAGGGGCTCCGCCTGCTGTGGACCCTGCCGCCCCCCTACAACCTGCTGCCCAGCTCGCTCGTTCCCTACCCGGGCACCGAGTTCTACCACAAGGCCATCGAAGACGGCTTTGTGCAGGATGAGTACAATCAGATCTACCGCAAGGAGTTCCACTCCCCGGCAGGCAGCTACCTCAACTTCCTCTTCTTCCTCACGCTCTTCAACAACCTGCCGAAGGAGCTGGTGCAGTTTCTGGGCTCAGACTCCTTTGTGCGGGTCTTCAACCAGAAAAAGTACGACCCTTGGTGGGGCCGGGCCTACCGCTACGGCGAGAACGTGCGCAAGCTCCAGAAGCTCTCGACCTTCGCCGTGAAGGGCAAGCTCTTCGAGATCAACAGCGTCCGCGAGCTGAAGCGGGTCGCCAACCAGATGAAGTGAGCCCATGCTGCTCCCCGCCCTCCTCTCCCTCTCCATCGCGCAGGCCGCCGGGCTGCACATGATCGAAGCCGAGGCCATCTACGGCCTCGCCGAGCCCGCGGTGGACGGGGGGCCCTTGCCGGTGGAGGCGGGCTTTGGTCTGTCGATGGCCTCCGACGGCTTCGCCTACCAGATGACCTTCGGCGACCCCGACCCGCCCGGCAACGGGCAGGGGAAGCGGGTGAAGGAGTGGTGGTTCAACCGAAACTTCTACGGGATGCCCCTGATGAAGGGCGCGGTGCCCTTCGTCGACGACGAGAGCCTCACCGAGGGGCGCCCCTGGCTGCTCAGCGACAGCTTCGGCCACCTCGGCGGCGACGCCACCACCCGGCGCAACTTCGAGTGGCAGACCAGCAACCATCTCGGGCTGTCGCTGCCCGGCTTCTTCGGCGTGGCGCCCCAGCGCGTTCACCTCGGCCCCACCGCCGGCTTCGGGCTGCAGCTCACCTGGTGGGAGCTGTGGAAGAACCACGACCAGAGCACCGTCGCCACCGGCAAGGTCACCGGCGAGGCCGGGGTGGTCGCCGGCGCCCACTGGCGCGAGGCGCTGTACCTGCAAGGGCGGGGCACCCTGCACTACGATCTGTTTGGCATTCACCAGCGCCACCTCCACGCCACCGCCGTCGCCGGCGTCTTTCTGGGCGCGATCTCCGAGCAGCGGTGGGGGCTTGAGGTGCGCGGCGAGGCCGACAGCGGCAACGACACCGTCACCACGCGCAAGGACGAGCGCTTCACCGTGCAGGGCGTGCTCTTTGTGAAGGGCCGCGCCCCCAATGACGGCCCCGTCGACGAGCCCGGCGACCTCGACGATGTGCTCGAGCAGCTTCGGCGCTCCGGCGAAGAGACGCCGCTGTAGCCCGCTTCGGTTGGCGGGATACAGGCCGCTCCTTCTGTTGGAGCCGTCGATGGCCGAATCCACCTCCGCCGCGCCCGCCGATCTTCGCGTGGCCTTGCGCCACCACGCCTGGCGCTGGGCCGGCGCCCCGCTCTTTGTCAGCGGTGCCCTGATCTTCTTCTGGGCATTCGGCGAGATCCCGCGCGGGGGCCGCCTCTTCACCGCGATGCTCGGCTTTGGCGGCATGATGATGGGCCTCACCGCCTTTGGCGCCAACCACGACGCCGCCGTCTCCTACGCCCTGCGCGCCCAGGTCGGCGGCGGCGAGCTGCCGCCCAAGCTGCAGGCCGAGCTCGACGAAGAGCTGCGCCGCGATCGCGAGGCCGTAAACGGCCTCAAGCCCTCGCCAAAGGTCGCCCTGGTGCTGCCTTTCACCGCCCTGGCCCTGCAGGCCTATGTGGTGTACCGCATCATCCAGATGTGGGGAGTGAAGGCTTGACCAACCGCATCGCCTACATCGGCGACGACCACCAGCTCTGGGTCATGAACATCGACGGCACCGGCCGGCGGGCCGTGACCATCGCCACCCAAGCCTTGGGGGGCTGGGGCAGCCGCGCGGGGGTCGAGACCAACGCCTGGCCCTGCTGGTCGCCCAATTCCCGCTGGCTAGCCTGCTTTCGCAGCACCCAGGGCGAAGACAGCGGCGGGCCCAGCAGCCTGCACGCCATCGAGGTGGACGGCGTCGAGGAGCGCGTGCTGGCCGAGCTCTCCGGAGACCTGCCCATCTACAGCCAGTGGAGCCCCGACGGCAGCAAGGTGGCCATCCTCGCCCAGAGCGAAGACGAGCTCACCCTGCAGGTCTGCGCCCTGGCAGACCTCGGCAAAAAGCGCCTCGTCGATGAGGGCGCGCCGCTCTTCTTCTCGTGGGTGCCCGCGACGGATGGCCTGCTCATCCACGCCGGCAACAAAAACGGCCGGCCCAGCCGCCTGATGGTGCGCCAGCCCTACCAGGGTGAGGACTGCCTCTACCCCTCCACGCCGGGCAGCTTCTGCACCCCCGTCTTCGCCGGCGGGCGCGCCTTCTTCGTCAGCAGCAATGGCAAGGCCGCGGTGATCCAGTCCTGCGCCCCCGACGGCTCGGACCTGCGCGAGCACGTCGCGATGGACGGCCTCGTCGCCCTGCTGCCCTCGCCGGACGGCAGCCAACTCGCCGTGGCCGCCGCGGTGGGCGGAGAGATGACCCCCTACGACGGCGTCTACCTGCTGCCCCTGGAGGGCGGAGAGCTGCGCCGCGTCGTCGAAGAGCCGCTGCTGGCCTTCTTCTGGGAGGCCGACGGTGGGGGCCTGCTCCATGTCTCGGTGGACGCCCGGCGCCAGACGCTGTGGTGGTGGCGCACCCGCTTCGACGAGGGAACCAGCCGGCGCCTCGCCCCCTTCTGGCCCACCCGCGAGCAGATGTTCCACCTGCACTTCTTTGAGCAGTACGCCGGCAGCCACGCCAACCTCACCGCCGACGGCCAGACCCTCATTTACTGCGGTCACGCCGACCCCCGCGGCCCCCAGGCCGGCGAGAGTGGCCCCCAGGTCTTCGCCCTCGACCTGCGCCAGCCCAGCGCCCCTCCCTTGCCGATCGCCGCGGGCAGCTTCGCCGTCGCGGCCCCCCGCTAGGAGCGCCCATGTCGCTCGGCGATCTCGCCGCTGCCCTCCTCGTGCGGCCCTTGAGCCGCGTCTTTGAGGGCCCGATGCGCAGCGTGATGAGCGAGGTCCTGGCCGAGCGCGGCTACGCCAGCCCCGCCGAGCTGCGGGCCCTGCACGAGGCGATGCAGGCCCAGAAGGCCGCCGCCGCCGCTGCCGCCGCCCAGGCCGCCGCCACCGAAGCCAGCCTCGGCGCCCTGCGGGCCTCCCTCGATGGCCTGCTCGCCGAGCTGCGCGGTGAGGTGGAGCGCCGGCAGGCCGCCGAGGCCAGGCTCGCCGCCGCCGGGCCTGCCGCCGAGGCCTGCGCCGCGCCCGCCTGCGCCGATCCCGTCGTGGCGATGGGCTTCTGCGCCGGCCATCATGCCGACTGGCTCGCCGGGCGCCTCGCCGGCTTCGTCGGCCCCGAGGGGCTGGTCGAGGCCGGGGGCCGTGTACACGCTCTGGGCGCCGCCGCCGCCGGCCTGCCCCTTCGGGTGGAGGACGACGGCAGCCTGCGGGTCGGCGGACGTCGCCTGCCTGTGTGCTGAGCCCGCGTTAGCCGCGGCGCCCGACGCATCCCAACAAGGATCTCCCATGAACGCCACCGCCCTCCTAGAGCGCCTCGGCCTGTCCGCCGTCAACAGCGGCGCCTGGGTCAACGGCCCCCGCGACACCGCCGCCGGCGCCTTCGTCGCCTCCACCAACCCCGCCACCGGCGAGGCGCTGGCCCAGGTCTCCCTGGCCTCGGCCGCCGACCTCGAGGCCGCCATCGCCGCCAACACCGCGGCCTTCGCCGCCTGGCGCATGGTGCCGGCCCCCAAGCGCGGCGAGATCGTCCGCCAGATGGGCGAGGCCCTGCGCGCCCACAAAGACGACCTGGGCGCCCTGGTGAGCCTGGAGGTGGGCAAGATCAAGAGCGAAGGCCTGGGCGAGGTGCAGGAGGCCATCGACATGGCCGACTTCTGCGTGGGCCTCTCCCGCCAGCTCTACGGCCTGTCGATGCACTCCGAGCGCGGCCGCCACCGCATGTACGAGCAGTGGCACCCCCTCGGCCCCATCGGCGTCATCACCGCCTTCAACTTCCCCTGCGCCGTCTGGGCCTGGAACGCGCTGGTGGCGCTCGCCTGCGGCGACACCGTGCTGTGGAAGCCCTCCTTGAAGGCCCCGCTCACCGCCATCGCCACCCACAAGATCTGCGACGCGGTGCTCCAGCAGCACGGCTACCCCGGCGTCTTCACGCTGATCATCGGCGCCGACGCCGAGGTGGGCGAGGCCCTCATCCGCGACCGCCGCCTGCCGCTGATCAGCGCCACCGGCAGCACCCGCATGGGCAAGCGCGTGGGCGCCATCGTCGCCGAGCGCCTCGGCCGCTGCCTCCTCGAGCTGGGCGGCAACAACGCGATCATCGTCGAGCAAGACGCCGATCTCGACCTCGCCCTGCGCGGCATCCTCTTTGGCGCCGTGGGCACCGCCGGCCAGCGCTGCACCACCACCCGCCGCCTCTTCCTGCACCGCAGCGTCGCCGCGGGCTTCACCCAGCGCCTCGTCGCGGCCTACAAGGCGGTGCGCATCGGCGATCCGCTGGCCGACGGCACCCTGATGGGCCCCCTCATCGACGCCGACGCCGTGCACGGCTTCTCCCACGCCCTGGAGCTGGCGGTGGAGCAGGGCGGCGAGATCCTCGCCGGCGGCGGCGTGCTGCCCGGCCCCGGCCACTATGTGCAGCCCACTCTGGTGCGCATCGGCCACGACGCGCCGGTCTGCCACGAAGAGACCTTCGCCCCGATCCTCTACGTCATCGAGTACGACACCCTCGATGAGGCCATCGCCTGGAACAACGAGGTCAGCCAGGGCCTGTCTTCCGCCATCTTCTCCGACAGCTTCCGCAAGGTCGAGCGCTTCCTCTCCCACGCCGGCTCGGACTGCGGCATCGCCAACGTCAACATCGGCACCAGCGGCGCCGAGATCGGCGGGGCCTTCGGCGGCGAGAAGGACACCGGCGGCGGCCGCGAGGCCGGCAGCGACTCCTGGAAGGCCTACATGCGCCGCCAGAGCTGCACGCTGAACTGGAGCCCCGAGCTGCCCCTGGCCCAGGGGGTTCAGTTTGATCTCTGAGCCCCGGGCGCGGCGGCGGGGCGACACCCTGCTCGACTGGCTGCTGGTCGCCACCTTCGTGGCGGTCGGCATCGTCGTGGCCGCCTTCTTCAAGCTGCCCGACTTTGAGCGCGCCCTGGCCGGGGCCGCCCAGGATGTGGCCGCCCGGGCCGGCTTCTCGCCATGAAGGTGCCCGCCCTGACCCTCACCCGCTACGGCGGCCCCGAGGCCTTCGCCATCCGCGAGGTCGAGGTGCCGGCGCCGGGGCCGGGTCAGGTGCGGGTGCGCGTGGGGGCCGCGGGCATCAACTTCGCCGAGGTCTTTTGCCGCCTCGGCCTCTATGTGCACGCCCCCAAGCCCCCTTTCGTGCCCGGCTTTGAGTTCGCCGGGGCCGTGGAGGCCGTCGGGGCCGGGGTCACCCACCTGCAGCCCGGCGACCGGGTCTTGGGGGTCACGCGCTTCGGTGGCTACCAAGGCGGGCTCCTCGCCGAAGCGGGGCGCCTGCGGCGGATCCCCGCCGGGTGGAGCGTTGAGCAGGCCGCTGGCTTTCCGGCCGCCGCCCTCACCGCCGCCTACGGCCTTCTGGAGCTCGGCCGCCTGCGCGCCGGCGAGCGCGTGGTGGTGCACTCCGCCGCCGGGGGCGTGGGCTCGATGGCGGTGCAGCTCGCCCGGGCGCTCGGCGCCGAGGTGGTGGGCACAGTGGGCCGCGACGAAAAGCGCGCCGTGGCCGAGGCCTTCGGCTGTGCGCGCGTCTTCAACCACCAAAGCGAGGACTGGGCCGGCCGGGTCGCCGAGGTGGGCGGCGCCGACATCGTCTTCGACGCCTTGGGCGGCGCCCACAGCAAGGCCGGCTACGCCCTGCTGCGCAGCCGCGGGCGCCTCGTGGTGTACGGCTTTGGCACCATGACCCCGCCGGGCGCGCGGCCGAACTACCTCAAGCTGGCCTGGCAGTACCTGCAGAACCCGCGCTTTGCGGTCTTTCCGATGGTGAGCGACAACCGCAGCGTGGCCGGCTTCAACGTGCTGCTGCTGTGGGAGGAGGTCGACCTGCTCACCGGCCTGCTCGATCGCTGCCTCGATCTGGCCGCCGCCGGGCAGCTCCGCGTCGCCGTCTCCGAGGCCGCCCCCTACACCGAGGTCGGCCGCCTGCACGAGGCCCTCCAGTCGGGGCGCACCACCGGCAAGCTCGTGATCACCTTTCCATGAGCCTCGCCCTCCTCCTCCTCGGCGCAGCGCTGGCCTCGCCGGTGGGCGAGCCGCTGGTGGACCCGGCGGTGGGGCGCATCCAGCTCCGCGCCACGGCCGACGGCGAGGTCATCGCCGTCCGCGACATCCAGTGCGGCAGTGAGGCCTGTGACGGCGCCTGGGAGGGGGGCGGCGTCGGCCTCGAGGGCCAGCTCGTCCTGCTGCGCGGCCTCGGCGTCTATGGCGGCCTCTCCCAGGTGAGCGGCAACCTGCCCGAGGCCCAGTACCTGGGCGATGGCACCGCCTGGCGCTTTGGCCTGCGCGGCGCCCTGCCCCTTGGCCGCACCTCCCTCTCGCTGGCCGCCGCCGCCCGCGTCGAGGTGGCCCGCACCGAGGGCGCCACCCTGGAGAGCGGCGACCGCCAGCGGGCCGACAGCCGCACCGCCGCCGCCTCGGTGGTGCTGGCCTCGGGCAGCCCCCGCGACGGCATCACCTCCTGGATCGGCGCCGACATCCCCGTCTGGTGGCTCCACGAGGTGCTGCCCCTCGGCACCGGCGTCGAGACGGCCCCGGTCTCGCTCTGGCTGCTGCCCACCACCCCCGCCGCCCTGGTCGCCGGCGTCAGCGCCACCTCAGACCCGCTCACGCCGATGTGGTCGCAGCCGGTGCGGGCCCTCACTGGGGCCGAGCTGCGCCTCGGGGGCGCCCGGGCCATCGCCGCCTGGTGCGGCATCAGCTTTTAGGAGGTGCCGGTGTCCGACCCCGCCGATGAGATCAAGGACCGCCTCGAGCGCGCCGCTGCCGAGCAGGCCCTGAAGAAGGTGAGCGCCGAGGTCTCGGCCTTCGGCCATGGGCTCCTCGACGCCATCGAAGGGGCTGTCTTTGGCCAGAAGGGCGGCGCCGACGAGGTCCTCGCGGAGCAGGCCTCTCGGGGCAGCGCGCTGGATCGGGCGCGGCAGAAGTATGGGGTGGGCGAGGGGCCGGCGCTGGCGCCGGTGGGGGAGAGCGCCGAGGCCAAGGCGGCGCGGATTCAGGCGAAGCTCGACGCGCTCAAGGCGGCGAAGAGCGCTCCGCCGGCGGCTCCCCCGAAGAAGACGCTCTGAGGCGGGGAGCGAGCTGCGGCGTTGCGGTGAGCGAGGCGACGGCGTATCGCTGAGGTGGGCAACCAGCGTGTGATGGGCACAGTCGGCATCCTCGGGCGGGTGGCCTGGGGCGAGGGGGGGCCTGCGCGAAATCGTCGATGTGAGCAACGAGTCGCCCCGAACCGGTTGTGCCGGGCGGTTCTTTCCCTGTGATCTGCCGCCTTGGAGGACTGTCCTCGTTTACGATTCCGACCGGCGACACGGCGCGCTCCTATGCTCGGTTTATGACGCGCTTCGCGAAGAGGTTGCGCTGCGGCGGGTCGCAACGAGCGGCCCAGCGCCGCCATCTTTGGCTGCCAGACTGCGCAGTCGGCAGGCGCAACCTACGAGACCGGACACGACGCAGGCGAAGAGGCAATGGCCCACAAACGATACAAACGTATGGACGCGCTGGGGCTTGTCCACGGTGGATCGTCGAACGCACCTTCGGATGACGGGTCCACGGGCGGACGTAGCCCGGCTGCGCCCCCGGCCCTTTGGCGATGGCACCCGGGTCCAGCCGATCGCGATCCATCGCCGCCCCGCGCGCGGTATCCTGCGGACCCTCCGCCGTGCGGCCGCCAGCGCCGACCCCCGACCTCCCCCGACGGTGCGCCCTCCCGATGTCCGACCCAAACCTCTCCTCCTTCATCTGGTCTGTCAACGGCCACTAGATCACCTCGGCTGAAGTGGTGATCCGTGGAGTCTCAGGCCCCCTGGAGGGGTTTGCCCTTGTAGGTCCACTTGAAGGGCTTCGCGAGGATCGTATTGAAGTAGCTGATGAAGGCGAGGAGCTTGGTCTTGAGGTCCTCCAGCGAGCTGAAGGAGCCCCTCTTGAGGACACGGCGGGCGAGGATGCTGAACCAGATCTCCACCTGATTCAGCCAGGAGGCGTGCCGAGGGGTGTATACGAATCGAATCCGATGATTGGAGTCCTCCAGGAATGCCTTTCGCGTCTTGAGGGACTCAAGGTGTCCGATCTCGCCCTTTACGCCCAGGTCGTCGGTGAGCTCGCAGCGCTCTGCAACCAGCCGGACCAGGGACTCGGACTTGTGGGTGTTGAGCTGATCGGCAACGAAAGTCCAGGTGGCGTCTGGGTCAGTATCGATAACCTGTGCGATGTTGGCGGCGAAGTCGGCCTCTGTTCGAGTCGGCCCAACCATCGGGGAGATTATTTTGCCGGTGACGACATCAAAGTTGTCGATTAGGCATAGGGTTCCGTGGCGGGTGTAGTCGAATTCGATGCGCTCCACGCTCCCGCGCTTCGTGGGCAATGTGGGCTGGTTTCTCTCGACGGCCTGGATTCCAGTCTTCTCATCCACACTGACAACGTGCTCCCCTTTCTGCGCAGAGAGGGCTGGGGCCTTCTCATAGGTCTCGCAGATCTTGCGGACACCCACCTCAAACGTCTCCGGATCCCCCTTCTTATCCTTGGAGTTTAGCCAGTAGCGACTTTTATGCGGGCGGAGATCCCCCCTTTTAGAACCCGGTCTACGTGCCGAGGGGAGATGCTCTTGACGATGCCCCGTTTCACCGCCTCGTCCGCCACCTCCCTCGGTGTCCAATGCGTCACCGGCCGGCCGCTGTCGGCCGGGGGCTCACAGGCCACAGCGATAATCTGCGCCAGCTCTTCCGCAGTGAACCGGGGAGGCGCTCCAGAACGGGGCTCATCCTCCAGGAGGTCGGCCATCAGCTTCGCAAGATCCTTCTCTTCGGCTGGTTCTTTCTCCGCGTCCAGCAGACGCGCCTGGTTTGCAGCCCACCGATCCCGCCACCGCCGCACCCGCTGCCGGTCCACTCGGAGGCGTCGCGCCTGCTCCTGATTCGTCAATCCCTCAGCTGACATCAACACGATTGTGCTTCGCTCAACTACCCGGTGCGGCATCTTCGCCTTGTTCCGTGCCCACTTCTCCAGGATGGTCCGCTGGCGGGCGGTCAGCTCGATCGGCGATGCACTCGGGCTCATGCG
>Ga0164294_10000861_pt1 | contig 28837 bp, 20 predicted proteins | sample GEODES005metaG_FD_111479 | JGI IMG/M metagenome (GOLD analysis project Ga0164294, IMG submission 111479) | Oligotrophic lake water microbial communities from Sparkling Lake, Wisconsin, USA - GEODES005 metaG | ecosystem: Environmental > Aquatic > Freshwater > Lake | place: USA: Sparkling Lake...
ATGGGCATCATTGGATGATGGGAGTAATACCTAATGAATGGGTAGAAACCAATTCAAAGACAGCAAAAACTGCTAAGTTATTATCACCAGCACCTGGAAGAAGGTTTCCTGGTTCTACTGGAAGCATGGATCCAGAAGACTATGCAGAAATTGGAGGATTATGGGAAGCACTAGAGCGCAAGGGAGTTTCATTTTACAATTTTGGTGAAGCCAATGAAACAGCACATGTGAGGGAAGAATGGAATGATACTGCAACTGGTGCAGCACATGGCGTGATGGTGCCAATGCAAAAGGCTTTATTTAGCCGTACTAGCCACAATTATGCCGGTTACAATACGAACATACCTGATCAATTCAGGATGAATCAATTTGAGTCAGAATTCAAAAAAATGTGGCTTTCTGGAAAGCAAAAAATGCCTTCATTAATTACCATGCAAGTACCAAACGACCATACTTCTGGACCACGTACTGCAGACGGTTATCCCTTTACACATAGTTATGTGGCCGACAACGACCTAGCTGTTGGAAGGATTTTGCACTTTCTTTCACGCACACCATATTGGAAAAATATGTTGGTTATTATAACCGAGGATGATCCGCAAGGTGGTGTTGATCATATTGATGCACACAGAAGTTTATTGATGCTTGCAGGTCCTTATGTTAAGAAGAATTATGTATCACATACCCATGCAAATTTTGGTTCAATTTTAAAAACAATCTATAACATACTTGGCGTAAAATATGTAAATCAATATGATGCAACAGCCTCTTTGTTGCAAGATTTCTTTACTGCAAAACCAGATTTTACCCCTTAAACATTGGAGATGTCTGATAAACGTGTTTTTGATCCACAGGTTGCCATGAAAAAATACAAGCGTAACATTGATTGGAAGGCAATCATGAAAGGGCCAGAAATGGATGATGTTGATGATATTAAAAAAGCACATTATGAAAATGAAAAATAAGCGTATGAAATTCCTTCACATTATTTGCACAGTATTTTTGCTTTCAGTTGGCTTACAGACATATGCACAACAAGATTCCACAATCTTATTGGAGGAAGTTGTTGTAACAGCAACAAAAAATTTAACACGCAACAAGGACCTTCCTTATGCAATTGTTACGCTAAGTAAAGCTGCAAGCAACAATCGGTTGTCGCGCACCTTGCCTGAATCTTTAACAGGATTGCCTGGAGTTTACATTCAGAAAACAAATCATGGAGGAGGTTCTCCATTTGTAAGGGGGTTAACGGGTAATCAGACTTTGTTGATGGTAGATGGCATACGATTGAATAATTCAATTTTTAGGTTTGGCCCTAATCAGTATTTAACATTGATTGATAATCTTATTGTTGATAAGGTGGAAGTTGTTAAGGGAACAGGTTCAGTACAATTTGGAAGTGACGCTTTATCTGGTGTTATAAATGTGATCACAAAATCACCTTCATTTAGTGATAAAAACAAATGGTCAGGAAAATTAACATCCCGATTCACTGGATTTGGTATGGAAAAAACTGTTAGACCTGAACTATCTTTTTCATCTAGAAAATTCGCATTCAATGCAGGTGTCAGCAATAAGAAATTTGGTGACTTACGTGGAGGAGATACAACAGGTTTTCAAACACCTTCAGGCTATAAAGAGCTATCATGGGATGCAATAGCAAAATGGTTAATTGGAAAGGATTGGAATTTAACAGCTTCTTACCAGCAGCTAAACCAAGCAAATGTTCCCGTTTATCATAAGTATATATTAGAAAATTTTGCCATCAACAATTCAGATCCACTAAAAAGAGAATTTGGTAATGTTAGCTTAAAAAAGAGTTTCAAGAATTCTTTTCTTAAGGATATTTCAACTTATGTGGCATATCAAAATATTGAGGAGCACCGTAATTCTCGCAAGAATGGAAGTAACCTACTTAGATTAGAAGATGATAGAGCGGCAACCTTTTCGGGTGGGATCGATATCAAAACTAAGCAATCCAATATTTGGACTGCAAATACTGGTTTTGAATTTAATGCTGACCGTATATATAGTAAGCGGGTTGATAAAGATATCATGAGCAATGTTGGTACGTCTAAACGAGGATTATACCCTGATGGTTCAGTTTATAATAACGCAGCAATTTACTCACTCCATCATATCCAAATTAATAGGTTTTTGATAGAAGCAGGCGGACGTTATAATTCTTATTCAATCGGAATAACCGATACTACACTTGGTAAAGTCAAGATGAATCCTTCTGCGTTGGTATTTCAGACAGGCATCAGTTATAAATTGTCAAATTTGTTTACACTTTATTCAAATATTAGCAGTGGATATAGGGCGCCGAATATAGATGATATGGGTACTTTGGGTATTGTAGATTTTAGGTATGAAGTTCCTGCTTATGATTTACAGCCAGAAAAGTCTATTAACTATGAAGCGGGTGTTAAATGGTCTTCCAAAAAATCTAGTGGTGTGATTTCTGTTTTTAATACTTCACTGTCAAATTTAATAACTAGGATAAAGACAGGGGCAGCCATGAGCGGGTATGACATTTACAAAAAAATCAATGTTGAGAAAGGGTTTATTCAAGGTTATGAAATTCAAACTGCTTATACTCCAACAAAGAATTTCAATATTAATGTTGGCCTAACTTCTCTGTATGGACAAAGTGTTACACGTAACGAGCCTTTGAGAAGAATACCACCATTGAATGGTCAACTCGGATTTCAATACTTCAATGGTATTTTTCATGTCGGATTTATTGGTGATTTTGCATCGGCGCAACGTCGTTTAGCTCAAGGAGATAAAGATGATAATCGCATAAAAAAGGGTGGAACTCCTGGGTACAATGTATTCAACTTTTATAGTGGTGTTGATTTGAAATTCATCACCTTGAAAATGTATTTAAATAATATTCTAAATGAAGATTACAGAACCCATGGTTCTGGAATTAACGGAATGGGTAGAAGTATTTCTTTAACAGCTGTATTAAATCTTGGAAGTTAAAGGATTAAAATAAAAGAACTAATCATTATTCAAGGATAAAATTTACATGCCAAACCTTAAGAGTTGTGTAAGTTTTATCCTTTGATTTTTAACTGTATAAGTATCTAATTCAGTCTCTAATACTTTAGATATTATTTCTTCAGTGCTGTGGTTCAATCTAAATTCTATTTGTGATTTTCCTGTAATCCACTTGTAAAAATGAGTAGGGAAATATTCATCAAAATTTTGGACTGAATAGGCATCAAATTCTTCTAAAGCCTTTGCATTGCATTGTTGTTCGTACTGACCATTTAATGGGAAAACCATTAATTTTTTTCCAAGGTACAAAGCTTCTGCAGGTGTTTCAAAACCAGCACCTGTAATAATCCCATGACAGTTTATTAAACTATGATTGAATAAATCTTTATTAATCGGAAGTAATTTTATATTTTCTATTTGGTACGGAAGTTCTATTTCTTTTGAGAAAATTTCGAATTTGTATCTTTTTATTTTTGATAAATTTTCAATAACTATAGCATCACTATAGTGATTTAAATAGACCGTAATATAGCCATTGTCTTGAGGATTTGCCCTTAATATATTTGACTTAATAATGGGAGAATAAATATCATTATCATAAGATTTGAAATGTAGCCCAATATTTTTTGTTCCACTGGCATAGTTTCTTAATACTAATTCCCCTGCAATATCTTTTTTAATAGGTCTAGGTACTTTTTTGCTCCTAAAACTGGCTTGATGTCCAAAATGTATGGAAGGGATATTTTTTATTTTGCAAGCAAGTGATGTAATGCTTTCAAAATCATTGATGATTAAATCATATTTTTCAATCGGTAGATGTTTTGCTTCTGTCCAAATTTTCTTTAGGTTTATCTCGGTAAATGTTTTCCAAAGGTCAACGCTGCCAGATTGATCATAATATAAGCTCATGCCTTTACTCCTATAACATATAGGTAAGTCATTTTTTAGCGAATGATTGTTTCCGCTAAGGAATACATCCACATCACCATATTTTTTTAAATACGGTAAAATTTCGATGGCCCTGCTAATATGCCCATTGCCAGTGGCTTGAACAGCATAAAATATTTTCATCGAATATTATTGGGCGGGTGTTGCAATTGAATTCAATAAAAAAGCAACTTCGTCTGTTAACACATTGAGTATTGGTATTTTTTTCTCTTTCTTGTAGGCTAATGCTTCTTCTACATTTACTTTTTTATCTTCATGATAATAGATACTCCATTTACCATTATTGTATTCAAGGGCTGAAAGATTTTCAATCCAATCTCCGCTGTTCATATAGATTACAGTTCCTTTTTCTGTAGTAACCTCTCTTATTTGAGGTTGATGTATATGTCCACATACTACATTCTTATAACCTTTATCGATAGCTAATTCAGCAGCTGTTTGTTCAAAATTTCCAATCCAGGATACAGCTTTTTTAACACTGTTTTTAACTTTTTTGCTGAAACTCATTTTTTCTTTACCAAGTGACTTGAGCACCCAATTGATGGCACTATTTACTAATATTAATAAGTCATAACCATGGCCACCAAGTTTTGCAATTATTTTAGCGCTTCCTTTTGTAGTTGCATCAAATACATCTCCATGAAACACCCATGTTTTGTCTCCATCAAGATCCATTACGAATTTATCAGTGAGTTTCAAGTTGCCCATGTTCAAACCGCTGTATCTTCTTAGGGCTTCATCATGGTTACCTGTAATGTAAACAACTTCAGTTCCTTTTGACATTAAGCTGAAAATTTCCTTAATTACCTGCATGTGAGATGCTGGAAAGTAGCGTTTTCTAAATTGCCAGATGTCAATAATATCACCGTTTAAAATCAAGATTTTAGGTTGGATACTACGTAAATATTGTATTAATTCATCGGCATGACAACCATAAGTTCCAAGGTGAATATCACTTATTATTATAACATCTGATTGTCTTCGATTCATGATAATGGTTTCTCTTTTAAATTTCGTCAGAATTTATAACTAAAAAGTTATCCGTAAGTTATTAAATTTTGATTTTTATATTAAGAAGATGTTAATTAGTAAGTTCAGCGTATAAATGTTGTATTAAACCATCTGCAAGTCCGATTTTTGGAACCAAAATTTCATTTATATCTGCCCATTTCATTATTTGAATGTAAATAAGCAAGGCAGGTACAATCACATCAGCTCGATCTTCTCTTAAATTATAGATTTTTATTCTTTGTTCAAGGGTACAAGCTGAAAATTCACGATAATAGTCTTTCAAAAGCTCGGCGGATAAGGGTTTACCTTCTTTTTTTTTGCTCATTGAAAATATCTTATTGATATTTCCACCGGTTCCTATGGCTGTAATTTTATTTTGTCCTTTAATTTTATCTCGTATGTTATCTTTCAATTCATTCCATACTGACTCGTTTTCCGGATTCTTCAGTAAACGTATGGTACCTAAGTTATATGATTTCTTAAATACCAGTTCTTTGTTTGCGAAATAGGTTAGTTCAGTACTGCCACCACCTACATCAATATACAGGTAGTTACTGTTTTCATTTAAGTTCTCTGCAACATGATTCTCGTAAATTAACGATGCTTCAAAATCGCCTGTTATTACTTTAATTTCTATACCTGTTTCCAAATAAATATTTCTTACTACTTCTTCTCTATTTTTTGCATCACGCATTGCGCTGGTAGCTACTGCAATTGATTTTTCTACTTTGTAAGCATTCATCAAATGCGCATAAGCTTTCATGGTTTGCAGGATCATCTCTGTTTTTTCCTTAGAAATAATACCTGTTTCAAAAACATCAAAACCTAATCGCAACGGCACTCTTATCAAATTTAACTTACTGAATACTGGTTTTTCATTTCCAACTTTTTCAACTTCTGTAATAAGTAGTCTACAAGCATTTGTTCCAATATCGATTGCTGCTAATCTCACTTATATGTTATGATTGTTTTTTGATCAGGTAATTGTACGTTTCTATTTGCGAACGTATCTTCTTTTCGTCTTGCGAAGATACGTAGACGTTGTCTAATTCTGTATCGAGTATTCTTGCTTTCACATTGTCTTGTAATTGAATTTTGAGGATTTCCATCAATTCAATTTTCAGTTCATTGTCAAGAATCGGACAAGCAGCTTCGACCCTATGGTCCAGATTCCTTACCATCCAGTCCGCACTGGAGATGTAAACCAAAGCTTTGCCACCATTGTGAAAAACCAAAACACGCGCATGTTCAAGGTATTCGTCTACAATGCTTATAGCGTTGATGTTATTTTCTGTTTTCTTTAAGTGTTTTTTAGTAGAAAATATTCCCCTGATGATCAAATTTACTTCAACCCCTATCGAGGCTGCTTGTGCTATTTTATCAATCAAAGTAAGGTCACTAAATGAGTTCAACTTTAACGTTATTGAAGCAGGTTGTCCTTTTTTCGCTTCTTTTATTTCTTTGTCGATTAATTCATTGATTTTTTTGCGCATGCTAACAGGACTCACCAACAGTGTTTTGCATTCCGTGAGAATATTTTCATGTTGAATGGGATTTTCTAAATAGAAAAATATCCTGTTGATGTCAGCCATGATATTTCTATTTGAAGTTAACAAGCAATGGTCGCCATAAAATTTAGCTGTTTTTTCATTTAGGTTTCCAGTACTTACAAAACCATATTGAACTGTTTTATTACCGCTTCGTTTTTTAATGACACAAACTTTAGCATGAACTTTCATATTTCTTATACCCAGTAAAACCCTAACTCCTTCTTCTTCCAATATGCTTTTCCATTCTAAATTTGCTTCTTCATCAAAGCGGGCTTTCAGCTCAAGCATCACTTCTACCTTTTTCCCGTTGCGGGCTGCATTGATGAGTGCATTTATAACTTTAGATTCTGATGCCAGTCGATAAGCTGTTATTCTGATTGAATTTACAGCAGGATCGATGGCTGCTTCTCTCAATAAATCGATAATTGGGTTAAAAGAGTGATATGGAAAATGCAATAAAATATCTTTCTTATCAATAACATCTGTAACGCGAATAGCCTTTTTCAAAGCAGGGTGTAGAACAGCTGGTAATTTTTTACTTTGAGGAGGAAATACATCAGGAAAATCCATAAAATGTTTAAAATTGTGAATCCTACCGCCTGGTATGATGCTACTTTTGTTGTCTAATTTCAGCTTTTTCATCAAGTAGTTAAGTAACCCACTGTTCATTTCCTTATCATAAACAAACCTAACAGGTTTACCTTTTCTCCTGCTTTTTAGTCCTTTCTGAATCTTTTCTACAAATGAAGTACTTACATCATTGTCTAGGTCAATTTCAGCATCCTTGGTTACCTTGAATATATGTGATTCAAAATTGTCGTAGCCAAAATAAGAAAAGATATATGGGAGGTTAAAACGAATGATATCTTCTAATAGAATGATATGTGTTTCTTTGCCATCTGAAGGCAGTATTACAAACCTTCCGAGAGATTTAGAAGGGATCTCAATGAGGGAATATTTTTCTTTGTATGCTGAGTTTTTTTTCTGCATTACTACCCCTAAATAAATACTTTTGTCTCTTAAATAAGGAAGTTCAGGCAAGCTTTCAATCATTAATGGGATGATATTTGAGCGGACCTCATTTTCAAAAAATTCTGTTACAAATACTTTTTGTTCTTTGGACAGTTGATTCTCATTCTTAAGTAGAATCTTGTTTTTCTTTAATTCAATCAATAAATTTGACCAAATTCTTGAGAACTCATTTTGTTGTTTTAAAACAACATGAAGTATTTCATTCAAAACTTCATTTGGACTTTCTTCGAGGTGAATACCAGCTTTTTTTCTTTTATCATTTATTTCAACCATTCTTTTTAAGGTGGCCACACGTACCCTAAAAAACTCATCTAAGTTGTTTGAAAAAATACCTAAAAAGCGAATTCTTTCTTTAAGAGGAACTGTTACATCATTGGCTTCTTGAAGTACACGGGCATTAAAACTTAGCCAACTGATGTCACGTTGAACATGGATATTTTTCGCCATAAATAAAGTAAAAATTGGTTATTGTGTGTAATTTATGAATAGAACTGCTCAAACACATGAAATTTCCATCACTTTGTTCAAATTTTATAATTTCTTAATAGAGTTTAAATGGCCTAACAAGTTTCTAAACTCATTTTTTTGAAAATTAGAAGAAAATGTTTTGTGGAATCAAATAAAGTCTATAATTTTGGTAGACAAAAGAAAAGCAATTAAGTCACGTGGCCGAGGGGGTAGGCAGAGGTCCAAAAAACCTCTTACGGCGGTTCGAACCCGTCCGTGGCATCCAGATTTGAATAATTAAAAACACTTCGTTTCTACGGAGTGTTTTTTGCTTTTTGGAATTTATTTTAGTGACAAGATTTCTTTTCTTTTTCCTTCCTCCATTTTTTCAATGCTATACCTGAGCATGGTACGTGGCATTTCTTGAATATGTTTTCTTATAAAATTTTCTATGATTGCAGGTTCTTTTTTCCATGCTTCTCTTAACATCCAACCGATGGCTTTGTGCATGAGATCGTGTTGATGTGTTAGCAGCAATGTTGATAGTTTAAGGATGTCAACAATATCTCCTTTTTTGATGAAATGCATGGTTGAAATAATCGCTATTCTATTTTTCCAAAGATTATTTTCAGCTGCAAGCTCGTATAATAAAGACCTATCTTTGTCTTCTAGCCACTTTCCAAGTATGATATGCGCAGAACTGTCAACCAAATCCCAGTTATTGACCCTGTCAATTTTTTTCAAGTATAAATCAACCCACTGCTTTTCTGCATGATGTTTTCTTGCTGTTAAGAATTTATGGTTCAATAAAAACAATCCAATCAGTCTTTCTTCATGATACATTGAATCAAGTAGTTGAATGATTAAATGTGCATCAGACGAAGCGTAAAATTGTTTTGCAATCAAGCGTTGGTTTGGTACAGTTACGCCTATAAAAACATCTCCCTCTCCATATTCTCCTTTTCCGGTTTTAAAGAATCTAGGAAAGAATGCAGCCTTTTCTTGTTGGGCATAAGACTTTAATGCTTCATGAATTTGATCATAGAAACTCATATTATTTTGCGAGTGTTTTCAATGCAAGAATAAATGAATCTAGTTCTTCAGTTGTTGTGTAAAGGTTTGGTGTAATCCTGCATCCATGCACGTTTGCATAGTCTATGGCAACTGTAAAAACTTTGTGTTCTTTTAACAACCTTGTAGCAAGATCCCCAGGAGTTATACCTTCAATCCCAACGTTTGCGATGCCGCATGATCTATTGTTATCAGCTGGTGTGTTTACGATTATTTTTGGTATGTTTCTCACCCTGCTGGTCCAATAGTTTTGCAAGTACCTTAGTCTTTTTTCTTTCTTATCTGAACCGATAAATTTGTAATAATCAATTGCATCTTCAATAGATAAGTCGGTATGAACTGGTAGTGTTCCTGTATGGTTCAGTCTGTTTATTTTGGAGAGGTCTTTTTCACCATCAGCGAGTAATGGCCAAATTTTTGCAATCTTTTCTTTTCTCACATATAGCATTCCTGCTCCCAAAGGAACACTCAGCCATTTGTGCAATGATGCGCCATAGTAATCGCAATTAAGGTCGCTTATTTTATACTGTATGTGTGCAAAGGCATGTGCTCCATCAACCAAAACTTCAACTCCTTTTGAATGAGCCATGTCACATATTTTCCTAACGGGTAGAATTTGTCCAGTGATGTTAATCATGTGACATACCATCAACAATTTGGTTTTTGGTGTGATGGCATTTTCATAGAGCTTTACAATTTCTTCATCAGAACTTGGATGATTTGGTACCGAGATAATTTTATTGACAACCCCGTATCTTTTAGAAATTTGCGTGAACATGTCAAGCATAGCGCCATAGTCTTGTTCAGCCATCACCGCCTCATCACCCGCTTTCCAATCTTGTCCACCTATGATCATGTCAAGCGATTCGGTGGTGTTGCGTGTAATGATCATTTCTTCTGGCATGCATCCAGCTAGCGCTGCAATTTTTCCAGCAATCCTGTTTTTATTCTCGAACTGCACTGTTCGCATGTAGTACGAGCCTTGCAGATTTACTTCTCGAATATGTTCAATGTATTTTTCTAGAATGGGTTGAGGTACAAAATTGTAATAACCGTTCTCAAGATTGATGTAATCGGTTTTGAGGATATATTGATTCCGTATTTTTTTCCAAAATTTATCATCAGCAGCAAGTACATCAGCATTAATGTCTGCACTTTTTTGGAAATATTCTTTTAGAGAATCCATTCCCAACGGGGTACCAATGCCTGCAATAGCTATGTTCTTGATGAAAGATCTTTTGTTCATACCATATTTATTATGTTATAAATATAGTATGATGGAATTTAATTAAATCAAAAACTCACTTCAAATTTAATCTTTACTTCATTGTCCACTTTATTCAGCATGAAAGAGGGTCTTTCAACTTTATAGTCTTCAAGCAAGAAAATAAATGCTCCTTTTGCTGTAGTTGTAGTGCCTTTAGTCGAAATATTGGCTTTGAAACTTGTTTCCTTGCTTATTCCGTGAAACTGTAATATTCCTTTTACATCTAGTTCACCTGGTTTTGATTCTGTAATTGAAGAGCTGTAAAAGCTGATATTTGGATATTTGAGAGCCTCGGTTACTTCAAGCAAGTGAGCATCCCTGTTTGAGTTTTCAGAATCAAATGAGGCTATTTTAGCCACAATAGCAACCTTCTCGAGTTTGCCATTGGCTCCCATTTGTGCAACTCCATTTAAATCCTTTGAAGTGCCCGTCCAACTGTGCAACAAATGATTCATGTCGTAACTAACAAATGAATTTTTCTTGTCGAATGGCTTTTTAACTTGCGCCATCATCAACGTAGGAAGCATCAATAAAATAATAAGTAAACGCATGATTTAAAATTTAATGGCGATAACTGCTGCACCAAAACTTGCGAAGGTAGTGAAGGCGGCTGCGCGGTGAAGGGATGTATGCTTTGTTCCTGCTAATAGATTAGTGGCAATCATACCAGACATATGAACTACTGAAAGCCATTTGTGTATCCTGATTGATGAAAATTTCTTGTCCCTGTTGATCAAAGGTGGTGGAGTGAAAAGTGACATCACCGCAGTTGTTGAATAGGTGATGTTTACTGCAGCTCCCAATCCTTCATGTATGTCTTTCAAATTATTGTAATTACTCACATTTCCTTTATATAATTTTGAACCAATAATACCCTGGCCAATCATACCTCCCAAGGTTGCAAATCCGAGTATTTGGTGCGTTACCAACATCCCACGTCTTAGTTTGAGTTCCTTTGTTCTGTTAACGGAATTCAATGGAGAAATCGGACGAAGAAGTCCTTTTTCACCCCAAAAAATACGTTGTGTAAATACCATTTTTTGAGGCAAGAGTGATGTGGTGGTGTCTTGCGTTTTCATCAAATCTCCCAATAAATCGTCTTGGGCGATTAATTGGAAACTACAAATTGTAAATAGTAATGCGAGAAAAATTTTCATTGTTTTGATGCATTTGTTTTATAAAATATAACTAAAGTACCCTTAGCATATTTCTGGTAAGGGTTGTTTTTTTTATTTGGTTAATCCTCACTTTACTAGTCCTGAAATTCTTGATCCGGTGGATGGAAAATCAGCGTAACATGCCCCACAATGAAATCAGTTCTGTTCAGCTTGAAGCTGAGCATCTACAATTCAAATCCGCAAGCGCGGTAGCAAGTTAATTATTGTTTGTGGTTAAAGCAAAAATTATACTTTGGTACTGAATTAGAAAGTAAATGCTAATCATGCGTTGGAACTGTTTATCTGACCAAAAGCTGTTCAAAGGTTTACCAATGTTTTGTTAATATAGTTCAATTTGCTACAATTTCAGGAGTCACTCCTTCTACGATTTGGTCTTTATTTCAAATGACTTATATCATTTTAATTCAAGGTTACTTTTTATAATTTTGCGTATTAATGTGTACAAAATACAATAACGTTTATGTTACAAAAAACTTATTTCAAGACTAAAGACTATTGTAAAGTGAAATTCAGTTTACAAAATGAAACTGCAGAAGCAGTTGAAATCCTGGGTTTGAACAGTGATTGGGAAAATTCAATCATCATGAGTAAGAAAAAGGATGGCACATTCAGTGCTGATGTCAATCTTCCTAAAGATTCTAAACATGAGTTCAAATATTTGGTTGACAATAGCTTATGGATGAATGAGCCAGAAGCTGATGGCGAAGTTTCCAATGTTTTTGGCGGAAGCAACAGTGTAGTTGCTTTGTAGGATAATTTGTGTAGCCCCTAGGGCTAAATGACTTAAAAAATACAAACTTCATGTTGAAGTTATGGTGCATCCCTGTCTCTAAAAGATGGGGATGTTTGTATTTAACACCTTTGAGGGAGGCTTAAATACAAATTCCTTTCAAAAACAGGCATCATTCATTCATGCTTTTTTGACAAATCATTTCCTTCTTATATCTTCAAGATGCGATAACTTTTTTTCTTCCGCTAACCATTCCTAAACTACTCATCGCCTCGACAACTAAACAATGAACTATCCCAAACTTTTGCTGTTGCCTTTCTTCTTTTGGGTGAACTTTTCGATAGCACAAAGCAAGCCCAATATCATTGTTTTTATGGTTGACGATATGGGATGGCAAGACTGTTCCGTTCCGTTTTTTGACAAGAAAACGCCGTTCAATACAATATATGAAACCCCAAATATGGAGAGATTGGCTGCCGGCGGCATGAAATTTACCCATGCATATTCTACACCTGTGTGTACGCCAACAAGGGTGAGTTTGATGACAGGAATGAATGCAGCTAGGCATAAGGTTACCATGTGGACAAATGTTTTGAGGGATCAGCCAACGGATGCTCCTGATTCAATGATGGCTCCTCCAAATTGGAATTACAATGGTTTTGATCCTACCGGTAAAACCAACAATACATTTACTGCTGTTGCATTGCCACAGATTTTGAAAGACAATGGATATTATACAATCCATGTCGGTAAAGCACATTTTGGAAGCTCAGGAACACCTGGAGCAGATCCCAAAAATGTGGGATTTATGGTGAACGTTGCTGGAACAGCGGCAGGACATCCCGCGAGTTATTTGGGCATGAAAAATTTTGGTAATCCAGCTGATGGAAGAAAAACAACCCATGGTGTTCAAGACTTGTCTGCTTATCACCAAAAAGATATCTTTCTCACAGAAGCGTTAACACAAGAAGCCATAAAAAACGTTGATACCAGAGTTGATAAAAATCAACCCTTCTTTTTATACCTAGCTCATTATGCAATCCATGTTCCTTTGGATGCTGATAAAAGATATCTTGACAGGTACCTTGCGAAGGGGTTAGACAGTACAGAGGCAAAGTACGCATCCTTGATTGCAGGAATGGATAAGAGTTTGGGCGATGTGATGGATTATCTAGAGAAAAACGGGTTGGATAAAAACACCGTGATTTTGTTCATTTCAGACAACGGGGGATTGAGTCTTAGTCCACCCCGTAGTGGAAAAGCCCATTCTCAGAACCTACCCCTTCGCGCTGGAAAAGGTTCTGTTTACGAAGGTGGAATTCGGGTGCCGATGATTGCTAAATGGCCCGGAAAAATCAATCCTGGAGCTGTAAGTAAAGAGCCATTGATCATAGAGGATTTCTTTCCTACTATTTTGCAAATTGCAGGAATAAATCCTAAAAAGTACAAATCACAGATCGATGGAGAAAGCTTTCATCCGAGGTTTTCAGGTAAATCGGCAAAAAATGAAAGCCGCTTATTTGTCTGGCATGTGCCAAACAAGTGGGTACCTAAAGATGGTCCAGGTATAAATTTTTATGGAGCCGCGCGGCTAGGTTACTGGAAGTATGTTTACAGCATGAGAAATGGCAAGGAAGAGTTGTACGACTTAGCCAATGATATCGGAGAAGATCATGATTTATCAGATGAGTTCCCAGAAAAAACAAGGGAAATTGCAAAAAGGGTGTCGGAGCAACTCTCAAAAGTTGGCGCACAAATGCCTTCAAGGCGATAAATTGTTGCAACCAATACTAATAAGAAGAATTTTTTGTGGAATTAATTTGAAAAAAATGATTAATTTATTTAACAGAATGCACTAATTTGAACGCATGTTTACGGGTAACTTGGTATTTAATTAAAGAATTTCACTTCATTTGGAGGAGAATCGTGCTAAACTAGTATTTAAGATTTCCTATTAAACTGTGCATTTTTACCATAATTTATTCGAAATTTACATTTTGCCTTTAAAATTGATTAACGTTATCATAAATATCATTGAAAATGAGTAATAAGCCTCAAACATTGTTTGATAAAGTGTGGGATGCCCATGTAGTGAAGCAGGTTGCTGATGGACCTGATGTATTGTTCATTGACAGGCACTTCATTCATGAAGTAACTAGTCCGGTTGCCTTTCTTGGTTTAAAGAATAGGAATGTGGATGTGATGTTCCCAGAAAAGACTTTTGCTACTGCAGACCACAATACGCCAACAATCAACCAGCACCTTCCTGTTGCGGATGTATTATCAGCCAATCAGTTGAGAGCTTTGGAAGAGAATTCGGCCAAGTATGGTATTTCGCATTGGGGTTTAGGAAATCCGAAAAATGGTATTGTGCATGTGGTTGGTCCTGAGAATGGAATTACATTACCGGGCATGACGATTGTATGTGGAGATTCGCATACATCAACACATGGAGCCTTTGGCTGTATTGCCTTTGGCATTGGAACTTCTGAGGTGGAGATGGTGTTGGCATCGCAATGCATCATGCAACCCAAGCCAAAGAAAATGCGCATCAATGTACATGGCAGCATGGGTAAAGGGGTTACTCCAAAAGACGTAGTGCTTTACATCATTTCAAAATTAACAGCAGCAGGTGCAACAGGATATTTTGTTGAGTTTGCTGGACCAGTATTTGAAAGTATGAGCATGGAAGGCCGCATGACCGTGTGTAACATGAGCATCGAAATGGGAGCACGTGGAGGTATGATTGCTCCTGATGAAACCACTTTCAATTATATCAAAGGAAGAGAAAAAGCTCCAAAAGGCGAAGCATGGGATAATTCACTTGCTTATTGGAAAACCTTGAAAACAGAGGAAGGTTCTGTTTTTGATGTAGAATATAATTATGATGGGGCTGATATTGAGCCGATGATTACTTACGGAACCAATCCAGGCATGGGTATGGGGATCTCACAAAGGATTCCAACTGCGGAAGGGATGGAATCTGGGAAAGTGAGTTACGAAAAGTCGCTAAACTACATGGGCTTTGATGAAGACCAACCGATGTTGGGAAAGAAAATCGATTATGTGTTTATCGGAAGTTGTACAAACGGACGTATAGAGGATTTCAGGGCATTTGCATCCATTGTAAAAGGAAGAAAAAAGGCCGACAATGTAACGGCTTGGGTTGTTCCAGGTTCTCATATTGTTGAGCAACAAATTAAAGACGAAGGAATTTTGGATATTCTTACTGAAGCAGGATTTGAGCTTCGTCAGCCCGGATGTTCAGCATGCTTGGCCATGAACGATGATAAAATCCCGGTAGGAAAGTATGCGGTAAGTACCAGCAATAGGAACTTCGAAGGAAGACAAGGTCCGGGTGCTAGAACCTTATTGGCTAGTCCACTCGTTGCCGCCGCCGCCGCAGTAACAGGCATCATCACAGACCCAAGAACCCTCATTGGATAAAAAATATAAACATGGCTTACGATAAATTTACGGTATTAAGCAGCACAGCAGTTCCCTTGCCAATTGAGAATGTAGACACAGACCAAATCATTCCAGCGAGGTTTTTAAAGGCTACGAAGAGAGAAGGTTTTGATGAAAATTTGTTTCGTGATTGGAGGTATAATCCAGACAATACACCCAAGCAAGATTTTGTGTTGAACAATCCAATTTACACGGGGAAAATCCTTGTCGGTGGAAGAAATTTTGGAAGTGGAAGCAGTCGTGAGCATGCAGCATGGGCGATATATGATTATGGATTCAGGTGTGTGGTGTCGAGTTTTTTTGCAGACATTTTCAAAAATAACTCAATGAATATTGGCATTTTGCCGGTAACGGTTTCAGAAGGTTTTTTACACCAAATATTTACGGCAATAGAAAATGATCCCAATACATTAATAGAGATAAATCTAGATGCGCAGACGATTATATTAGTAGCAACGGGAGAGAAAGAAACGTTTGACATCAATGGATATAAGAAGCACAATTTGATGAATGGATTTGATGATATTGATTTTCTGCATAATATCAAGTCCGAAATCACTGCATTTGCAGAAAATAGCCCATATTGATTTGAAAGCTTAACTTGAAGTTTAAAAACTGATCCATCAGTACACCAACGCATGCCTAAAACAACCCGGTACATAGAAATCATGGACACCACCTTGCGGGATGGTGAACAAACCAGTGGCGTATCTTTTTCATCATCTGAGAAATTGACGATTGCGCAATTGTTGCTTACTGAAGTAAAAGTAGATCGCATAGAAATAGCGTCAGCAAGGGTTTCAGAGGGAGAGTTTGAAGCGGTGAAAAAAATCACGCGTTGGGCGAAGGGCAAGGGATTGTTGAAGAAGGTGGAGGTATTGACATTTGTAGATGGCGATATTTCGATAGATTGGATGGTGAAAGCAGGAGCGAAGGTGATGAATTTATTAACCAAAGGATCGATGAATCATTTGGTGCATCAGCTTAAGAAAACACCAGAGCAACATTTTGCTGAGATTGCAAAAGTGATTGCACTAGGCAAAGAAAAAGGCATTGAGTGCAATGTTTACCTAGAAGATTGGAGCAATGGGATGCGGAATTCTCCCGACTATGTATTTCAGTATCTTGATTTTTTAACGCAACAGCCAGTAACACGCATTATGCTACCAGATACATTGGGTGTGTTGGAGCCAGTGGAGGTAAGAGAATTTATAACACAAACAATTGCACGGTATCCAAATAATCATTTTGATTTTCATGGACACAATGATTATGATTTAGGAACTGCCAATGTTTTAGAAGCGGTAAAAGCAGGAATTCAAGGAATACACCTCACCATCAACGGAATGGGTGAGCGTGCAGGAAATGCGCCGTTAGCAAGTGCAGTGGCGGTTTTGCATGATTTCATGCCGAAAGTAAGAACGGGTGTAGCAGAAAAATCATTGTATCAAGTGAGTAGGTTGGTGGAAACTTTTTCAGGGTTTCGCATACCAGACAATAAGCCAGTTGTGGGGGAGAATGTATTTACGCAGACAGCGGGAATACATGCTGATGGCGACAAAAAAAACAACCTGTATCACAACGATTTGATGCCAGAGCGATTTGGACGCCAGCGTCGTTATGCATTGGGAAAAACCAGTGGAAAATCCAACATCGAAAACAACTTAGCACAATTGGGTATTGAGTTGTCTGATGAAGATTTGAAGCGTGTTACACAACGTATAATTGAGTTAGGAGATAAGAAAGAAGTGGTTACACAATCAGACCTTCCATACATCATTTCAGATGTTATTGACAGCAGTTCAATCGAAGAAAAAGTGCAGGTTTTAAACTATGTGCTCACCCATTCAAAGGATTTGAGGCCATCTGTTACGTTGCAAATTAATGTAGAAGGTGAAGTGATAGAAGAGCATGCACAAGGCGATGGACAGTATGATGCATTCATGAATGCATTGAAAAATATTTATAAAAAGAAAAAAAGTACTTTGCCTGTGTTAACGGATTATGCAGTTCGAATACCGCCAGGTGGAAAGAGTGATGCATTGTGTGAAACCATTATTACGTGGGATTATAAAGGAAGGGAGTTTAAGACAAGGGGGTTAGACAGCGATCAAACGGTAGCAGCGATAAAAGCAACACAGAAGATGTTGAATTTGTTATAGACTGTTTGTTTAGATGTTGAGTTGTTTAGGTTCCAAATATAATATTCCAACTTAAAAGTAGATTAACGATTAAATAAAAAATATGAACAAGAAGATTCTCATAGTACCAGGAGATGGAATAGGCCAAGAAGTAACAGCGGTAGGAAAATTGGTGCTAGACAAAATAGCAGAAAAATTTGGACATACATTTACGTATGATGAAGCATTGATAGGGCATGTAGCCATCGAGGCAACAGGCAATCCATTGCCGGATGAAACCTTGGAAAAAATGCGTGCATCAGATGCCGTATTGTTTGGAGCAGTAGGACATCCAAAGTATGACAATGATCCAACTGCCAAAGTAAGGCCAGAGCAGGGTTTGTTGAAGATGCGCAAAGAGTTGGGGCTATATGCAAATCTTCGTCCCATTAAATTATTTGATGAATTGTTAGGATCATCGAGCATCAAGCCAGAAATTTTAAAAGGCGCTGACATTCTTTTTTTCAGGGAGTTAACAGGAGATATTTACTTTGGAGAGAAAGGAAGAAAGAACGATGGAGATACTGCCTATGATGTAGCAGAATACAGCAGGTTTGAGGTAGAAAGAATCGCCAGAAAAGCATTTGATGCAGCACGCACAAGAAAGAAGAAAGTATGTTCAGTAGATAAAGCCAATGTATTAGAAACAAGCAGGCTTTGGAGAGAAGTGGTGCAGAAAATAGCTTTGGAATATCCAGATGTAGAAGTGGAGCATCAGTTTGTAGATGCAACAGCGATGATGTTAATAAAAGACCCGACAAGGTTTGATGTTGTGGTAACGGCAAATTTGTTTGGCGATATTCTAACCGATGAGGCTTCACAGATAGCAGGATCAATGGGAATGTTGGCATCTGCATCAATCGGAGATGGAACAGGTGTATATGAGCCCATACATGGTTCAGCGCATGATATCACCGGAAAAGGTGTAGCCAATCCATTGGCTTCGATTTTATCGGCGGCGTTGTTATTGGAAATATCATTTGGCTTGAAAGCAGAATCAGATGCATTGATCAATGCAGTAGATGCTGTGTTGAAAGCTGGATTCAGGACAAGAGACATTGCGGATGCAGCAACGGCATCAAATATGATCTTAGGAACTGAAGCGATGGGAAATGAGGTTCTATCAAGAATTTAAACAGGTAACTAAAAACATAAAACAAAAAAAAACCCATGTGAATTTCTCATGGGTTTTTTATTTTCAGGCTATTGAGATAATTGATGTTAAATTTATGGGTGTAAAGTAATAAAGTATGAATTTAAGGATACTGATAGTAGCAACATTTTTTCTTTTATGTTTTTCCGCTCAATCAAGTGCACAGATATTAAAGGATTGGCATGGAGAGTGGCATGGTATGATGCAGATGTATAAAAATGGTCAGGCGACAGATAGCGTGGAAGTATTGTTAACCATTAAGCCCATCAATGATTCAATTTTAACATGGCGAACCGAATATAAATCGGTTAAGCAACCGATGACAAAGGATTACACCATGAAAAGTGTTGATTTGTCAAAAGGAGTTTACGCAACCGATGAGGGAGGCGGAGTTATGTTAGAAACGTATTTGATAGACAATGCATTGTACAATGTTTTTGAGGTAGAAGGCATTATGTTAACCGCCATTTATAGGTTAATGGGTAATGAAATTGTTTTCGAGGTGACATCTGGAAAGAAAGGAAAGATTGTAGCAGGCGGGGTAACGAATTTCACTGTAAATTATTTGCAAAAGGTCCATTTTAAAAGAACAGAAAGTAAGCTATTCTTGAATGGAGGTAAAGGCGCAGAGCCTGTATTTTTCTTAGATAAAAAGCGAATAAGTAAAGAAGAAATGAATGCCATCAATCCAAATGATATTGAATCTATAAATGTATTTAAAGGAGAGCAAGCAATAAAGCAATTTGGGCCAGAATTTACAACTGGCGTGGTTGTAATTAAATTAAAAATAAAATAAAGAATCAACGATTTGTTATGAAAAAAATCATTCTACTTCTACCAGTTCAGTTATTTTTTGTTGTGTGCTTGGTGGCACAAACATCAACTGTAAAACTCGTTAAAGACAAAAAAAGTCCTGCAATACACGTAACAATAGGCGGAAAGCCTTTCACAGATTTTTTCTTTCCAGATACGATTGCAAAGCAGGTATTGTATCCAATATCAGCACCCAATGGAACTGTAATAACGCGTGGATTTCCAATGAACACACAGCCGGGAGATCCAACAGACCATCCGCATCATTTAGGATTGTGGCTAAATTATGAAAGTGTCAATGGACTTGATTTTTGGAATAATTCATTTGCCATTCCAGCTGAAAAGAAGCATTTGTATGGAACCATTAAGTTTGGAAAGGTAACAGAGATGAAGGATGGTAAGATTGGGAAATTGGGTTATGAATCATACTGGCAGGATCATACTGGCAAAACATTGTTGAACGAAACAACAGGTTATGGCTTTAGTGAGGAAGCTGGAAGTTGGGTAATTGACAGAACAACGACTTTAAAAGCGGTGCTTCCTCTATTGTTTAAGGATGTTAAAGATGGATTTTTGGGATTGAGGATGGCGCATGAGTTGCAGATACCAACAAAAGAGACGAAGAAGTTTGTAGATGCCAATGGCATTGAAACCGTGATTAAAGCAGTACTAGATACTATTCCGACGGGGAATTATGTAAACAGCAACGGCGTTCAAGGAGAAGATGTGTGGAGTAAGAAAGCATCGTGGTGCATGATGTATGGCAAAATGGGGGTAGATACAATCAGTATTGTGATTATCGACCATCCAACGAATACAGGATACCCAACGAATTGGCATGCCAGGGGATATGGTTTGTTTGCTGCAAACCCATTGGGAGAAAAGGTATTTACCAATGGGCAGCATGAATTGAATTTGACATTAAAACCAGGCGAGTCTGTGACATTTAAATATAGGGTGGTTATTTCATCAGGTGTGAAAGTGTTGGATAAATTACGAATTGCTGCATTGGAGAAGCAGTTTGCTGCAAAGTAGAGGAGCATTAGAATGAGCTTTGCCATTAGCCATAACTTAAAGCCCTGTCAGGTCTCCACTTATTGGAATACGACAGGGCTTTAGTTTTTTTAAAATTACTAAATCAATTTAGGTAACCCATTTGGAAATTATTTTTTTATATTTTTTTTAATCATTTAATATTTTTTTGGAACCCCAATTCATTAATGTAAATACATGATATACAATTACTTACGGGTTAAAAAAATATTAATATGTCAATTATACATGTTGTTTTGGTACTAATACGGACTTCAAAACATATTATTTGGGTGTAAAAATTTGGGCTGATGTTAATAAATTATTAATCTTGTGCAGCGAAATGTAAAAAATACATGTCTTATTAAGCCCGCCTTAAGAGAACGATTGTATTTAACCTAAGCCAAAAATAGACTTCAAACTTTGTTAGTAATAGTAAACCCAAATTTTAAATCAAATCTAGCTTCATTATGAAACAATTCTTTCGTAGAAGTGCAACTAAGGCTGCGACATTGATGCTTGCATCATTGTTAATGTGTGTTGTTGTATTTGCACAGAAAAAAATCACCGGAAAGGTGGTTGATTCAGATGGCAAACCAGTTGCAGGCGCAACTGTTCAAGTAAAGGGTTCCAATGTTGGAACTTCAACACTTGAGGATGGTACATTTGCCATCACAGTGCCTGCCAATGCGGTATTGCAAATTTCAGCTACAGGTACTAAATCTCAGGATGTTAAAGTTGGTCAGTCTAGTGCCTTGAGCATTACATTGGCAAGTACTTTGAGTAATCTTGAGGAAGTAGTTGTAACAGGTTACACTGCTCAGCGTAAAAAAGACATTACAGGTGCGGTTGCAGTTGTAAATGTAAAAGACATGACAGCTAACCCAGGTTCAAACATTGAGAACCTTCTTCAAGGACGTGCTTCAGGTGTTACTGTAACTTCATCTGGTGTTCCAGGTGCTGGTTCTAACATCCGTATCCGTGGTTTCAGTACTTTCGGATCAAATGACCCACTTTTCGTTGTTGATGGTATTCAGTTGAGTTCAGTAAATGAGATCAATCCTTCAGACATTGAGTCAATGCAGGTATTGAAAGATGCGTCTGCATCTGCTCTTTATGGATCTGCTGCTGCCAATGGTGTAATCATCATTACCACTAAAAGAGGTAAAGTTGGAACTCCGAAAATCAGCTATGATGCATATTATGGTTCTCAGTATTTCAACAAAGGTTTAGATCTTTTGGATACTAAGGAATATGGCGACTATCTTTGGAAGTTGGCTAAAAATGCTGGTCAGGTTGATGCTCAAGGAAGGGTTTTCCATGGTCAGTATGCTCCTTTGGGAAGCACAACGCCAATCATTCCTGAGTATATCCTAGCTGGTTCTAAGTCAGGTGCAGGTGCTGGTGATCCAGCAGCTAATCCAGATCTTTACAAGTTGGATATCTACAATGTTAATGATGACAGCAAAACTTATTTGATCCACAAGGCAAATAAAGTTGGAACTGATTGGTTGAAAGAAATTAGCCAAGTTGCTCCAATGATGAATCATCAGTTGAATGTATCTGGTGGTACAGACAAAGGAAACTATCTTTTTGGATTGAACTATTTCGACCAATCTGGTCTAGTTATTCAAACAAGGTACAAGAGATATTCTCTTCGTAGCAATACAAACTTCATCGTTAAAAATAAGGTGAAGCTTGGTGAGAGTCTTCAAATCAATTTCATTGATCAAATTCCTGGTTTCACTAACCAAGATGAGTCAAATGCAATTTTGATGGCTGCACGTATGCAACCTATTGTTCCTGTTTATGATATCAAAGGCAATTATGCTGGAACAAGAGGTTCTAACCTTGGTAACGCAGGTAACCCTGTAGCAGATCGTTTCAGAGATAAAGACAAAAAAGACACTAAAATTGGTGTAATTGGAAATCTTTATGCTGAAGTTGATTTCCTTAAATATTTAACTGCCCGTTCTAATTTCGGTATTGATTACGGAAATAACTCAAGCAGTGGTTTTGGACTTCCACGTTACGAGACTTCTGAAGGTCGTGGTGGTACAGGAAGCTATTATGATAATGCTAGCAATGGATATGCTTTGACATGGTTCAATACACTACGTTTCAAGAAAACATTTGCTGATTTGCATGATGTTTCAGTTGTAGTGGGTAACGAGGTTAAGCAGTTCAGAGGTCGTGGTAATGGTGCAAATTCATCTGATTACTTCCTTTTCGATCGTAACTTCTGGCAGGTTAGTTCTGGCCAAAATCCAACACCAAGTGGATATAGCTATGAATATATCAGCAGGTTCTACACTCCATTGCTTGTAAAAGGTGATTATACCTATAACAATAAGTACATCTTCAGTGGTTCATTCCGTCGTGATGGTGCCTCTAACGAGTTCGGACCAAAGAACAAGTTTGGTAACTTCGGTGGAGCCAGCTTAGGTTGGAGGATTTCTGATGAGTCATTCATGAAATCTTCAGCTTCATGGTTGAATGACTTGAAACTTAGGATTGGTTATGGTGTTCTTGGAAACAACAGGATCCCAGGCTTCGGCTTTGCTAACTTGTATGCTTATGAGAATGGTTTCACTACATATCCTATCAATGGTGGTAACTCATCATCTGCAGGTTTCGCACACAGAAAGATCGGTAACCCTGATGTTCAGTGGGAAGTTGCAGGTACAACAAACTTTGGTATCGATGCGTCAATGCTTGATAACAAGTTGAATGTTACTTTAGAGGTTTATAGCAAGAAAACTTCAAAGCTTCTTTTCCCTGTGGAATTAGATCCAACAATCAACGGATATGTTGACAATCAACCACAGAATATAGGAAAGATGACCAACAATGGTATTGATTTGAGCATTAACTACAGAGGCAAGTCTGGTAAAGATTTCTCTTATGAAATTGGCGCTAACATTTCTGCTTACAGAAATACTGTTGATGCAATTACTGGAGAGTTTGTTGATGGTAGCCGTACACGTATCGATCCATTCAATCGTTCAGTTGTTGGTAAGCCTTTCATGAGCTTCTATGGATACCAATTGGATGGCTTCTTTGACGATGCTGCTGAATTGGCTGCACTTGATCAAGGTGGTGAATTCCTTGGTGGATGGAAATACAAGGATATCAGCGGAGCCAATGGCAAGCCTGATGGAAAAATCGATGAGAAAGACAAGACTTTCATCGGTAACCCACATCCTAAGTTTATCGCTGGTTTCAATTTCTCTGCTACATACAAAGCATTTGATTTAACTGCTTTCGTTTATTGGAAAGCTGGTGGAGATCTTGCTAACTATGTACGTTATTGGACAGACTTTAACACCTTCCAAGGTAACAGAACCAAGAGAGTATTGTATGACAGCTGGGAAAAACCAGGTGATACAAAATTACTTCCTAGGTTGAATGCTGCTGATGGTGCAAGTGGACAGGTTCCAGTTAGCTACTACATCGAGCCAGGTGGATATTTGAGGTTGAAAAACTTGAGCTTAGGTTACAACCTAGCTTCAAACAATGCTAAGAAAATCGGTCTTGACAAACTTCGTGTTTATGTTCAAGCACAGAACATTCTTACCATTACCAAATACTCTGGTTTGGATCCTGAAATCGGAAACTTCAATACAGGTCGGGGTGATTATCGTAACCAAGCGGTTGACTATAACATGGGTGTAGATGCAGGTAACTTCCCTGTACCTAGAATTATCACCTTTGGTATCAACGCTTCGTTCTAATCAATCCTAACCAATCGCGAACTAGTAAAAAAGAAAAAGATGAAGAATAAATTTTTAAAAATCTCAATTGCCATCGTGATGTTGGCAACTGGTATCTGGGCTTGTAAGAAGAGCTTCCTAGAGACCTCTCCATACGGACAGTATGGTGATGAACAATTGTTGAGTGCAAAAGGTATTGATGCCGTTTTGATCGGTGCATACGGAATGCTCGACGGAGAATCTCAATTTAAATATGGTGAAAACTGGTTTACTCCAGTTACTAACTGGGTATATGGTGATATCGCTTCTGATGATGCCTACAAAGGAACTGATGCGAATGACCAGCCGCCAATGACTACTGTTGAAACGTATAACACCATACCTTCAACCCAAGGTCTTTATGCAAGGTGGATATCTATTTATGATGGTATCGCACGTGCTAATGATGTTATCAAAATCATTGGTAAAACAAAAACAAAAAATCCAAAAGAATTGTCTGCTGCTGATGAGACTAGACTTTTGGGTGAAGCAAGATTTATCAGAGGTTTCCAACATTTTGAGGCTATCAAAATGTGGAACAACATTCCTGTAATTACCGATACAACTACAGTTAATCCAGGTAACCCTGGTGGTGCTGCAGCTGGATGGAAATTCATCGAAGCTGATTTCTCTTATGCTTACGCAAACCTACCTGCTACTCAATCTCAATTGGGTCGTATCAATAAGTGGGCTGCTGGAGCATACCTTGCTAAAGCTTACTTGTATCAAAAGAAGTTTGCTGAAGCACTTACTCTTTTCAACACAATCATCGCTTCTGGTGTAACTGTTGGAGGAACTAAGTTTGCTCTTCAAGATGCTTATTGGAAAAACTTTGACGCTCGTTTTGAGAACACATCTGAATCAGTATTTTCTGTACAGATGGCTGCTCAAGGAAGTCAAGAAGGTGATGCAAACAGGGGATATGGTCTTGCCTTCCCTTATGGCGGTGACTTCGGTTGCTGCGGATTCTTGCAGCCTTCTCAGAACCTCGTAAATGCTTACAAAACATCTGCAACTGGTCTTCCATTGTTTGGAACATACAACGATGTAGATGTTAAGAATGATGCTGCTCAAGCAAGTTCTGATCCTTTCACTTTGGGTACTGAAAGAGTTGACCCACGTCTTGACTGGTCAGTTGGCCGTCGTTCTGTACCATTCTGGGATTGGGGTGGACACCCTGGTCGTAACTGGATTCGTGACGTAGGTTATGCTGGACCATACAGCCCTAAAAAGCACGTATATTCTGCAGCAGACATCAACAGCTTCACCGCAAACGGATGGAGAAATATGACTGCTAAAAACTACAACGCTATGCGTTTTGCAGATCTTCTTTTGATGACTGCTGAGTGTGAAGTTGAAGTTGGATCTCTTGATAGAGCACGTGCTTTGGTTAATCAAGTTCGTACAAGAGCAGGAGCCCCAGCTAGTAGAGTTGTTGGTAGTCCAGCTGTTTACAACATAGCTAACTACATTGCACCTTGGACGGATAAAGCTGTTGCAAGAGAAGCAGTACGTTGGGAAAGAAGGCTTGAACTTGCTATGGAAGGACATAGGTTCTTCGATCTAGCTCGTTATGGCAATGGTTATGCAGCAGCTACTTTGAATGCATACTTAAATGTTGAAAAGAACAAGAGGTTATATCTTAAGTCTTCTCCTGGTTTCCAGGCTAAGAATGAGTTCTACCCTATCCCTGAAAGAGCAATCGTTCTTTCTAAGGGTGCTTTGAAACAGAACCCTGGTTATTAATTTAACTTGATTTAATATTGAAAAGGCGTCAAGAAATTGACGCCTTTTTCTTTTGGTTGAATACCTTTGTTTAAGATAAACTCAGGTTTAAATTGTTACATCATTATGAAAAATCTATTGCATCCTTTTACAGTTGTTGTTATTTTGTTGACTGCTGTTTCATGCCAGAAAAAAAAACTATTTGAATCAGTTGATTCAGATAAATCTGGCATAACATTCAATAATAAAATAATTGAAGACAGTGCCGTGAATCCCATGAATTTGGAATTTATTTATAATGGCAGTGGTGTTGCAGTAGGAGATTTCAACATTGATGGCTTACCCGATTTGTATTTTACAGCAAGCCGTGTAAACAATGAGTTATATATCAATAAAGGAGATTTTCAGTTCAAAAATATCACAGAAAAATCAGGCACAGCGAGTGCAGACAAATGGAGTTCATCCGCATCCATTGTAGATATCAACAACGATGGTAAACCGGATATTTATGTAAGTAATTCCGTAAAAAAGACAAGTGAAGAAAGGAGCAACCAGCTATTTCTAAACATGGGTTTGGACAAAGAAGGGGATCCTGTTTTTAAAGATGTTGCAAAGGAATATAATTTGGCAGATACTGGTCATACTGTAATGACGGTATTTTTTGACTATGACAATGATGGAGACCTGGATGCATATATGTTAAACACTGAACCTATTGAGCGTTCTCCTACCATCTATCAGAATATGCAACAAGATTCTGTGAGGTTTAGTATGGACAAACTTTTTAGGAATGATTATGATTCAGTTTTAGCACATCCCTTTTTTACAGATGTTTCTGAAGAGGCAGGTGTATCACTGCCAGGATATGGTTTGGGTGTAAATATCACCGATATCAACCATGATGGATGGAAGGATATTTTTGTAACCAATGATTTCAACAACAGCGATCATTTGTTTATTAATGATCAGCACGGAAAATTTATTGAGAGCTCAAAAAAGTATTTTAAACACGGCAGTTATAATGCCATGGGAAATGATGTTGTTGACATTAACAACGATTGTCTGCAAGATGTAATAACTGTTGACATGAATGCAAAGGACAGTTATCGGAAAAAGATGAACATGAATCCCAATAGCTATCAGGGTTACATGAATTTACTGAGGTACGGATATAATTTACAATACGTTAGAAATACCCTTCAATACAACCAAGGTTTTATTTCATCAGATAAGTCAACTAAAAATAATCAACCTGCATTTAGTGAGATAGCATTTTTATCAGATATGGCAGAGACAGATTGGAGCTGGTGTCCAACTGTTGCTGATTTCGACAATGATGGATTTCGGGATATTTTGATAACAAATGGATATCCAAGAGACGTTACAGACAATGATTTTGTGTCTTACCGTACTGAAGTTGACAACTTTGCTTCTTGGGATAATTTGTTAACGCATATCCCTCAAATCAAAATTCCAAACTATGCATTTCGCAACAATGGCGCTTTGCAATTCTCAGATGAAACAGAGGCTTGGGGCTTGGAACAACCTTCTTTTTCAAACGGTGCTGTATATGTTGATTTAGATAAAGATGGTGACCTTGATTATGTTGTGAACAACATTAACGACATGGCATCTTTGTATAAAAACACATCAATTGAAAATGATGAAAAAAATAATTATTTGCAATGCTCATTTATTGGAAGCAATAATAATAAGGATGGTTATGGCGCAGAAGTAATTGTATTTTATCAAGGCACTCAGAAACAATATTATGAGCACACACCATTTAGGGGATACTTAAGTTCATCAGACCCAATTGCGCATTTTGGTTTGGGGAAAAATGATGTTATTGATTCGGTAAAGGTAATTTGGCCTGATCAAAAGCAACAGGTTATAAAGACTGTTAAGTTAAACCAACGCATTGAACTTGATTATAAAAACTCAACCAACTCTACTGTTGATCCATTTGATTTTTTATACTTTAAAGGCAAGCAATTATTTGCTGATGTTACAGATTCCTTGGCAATAGATTATGTGCATGAAGAATCTGATTTTATTGATTTTAACATTCAGAAATTGCTGCCACATAAATTGTCGGAGTATGGACCGGGGCTTGCTGTAGCTGATTTAGATGGCAATGGATTGGATGATATCATTGCTACAGGGTCATTCCCGAATGGAGCGAAAATTCTTTATCAGCAAACAGACGGCAGCTTCAAAAAAGATTCATTATTGCCCCATCAAGAAGGTTCTAAACAAGCGGATGAAATGGGTGTATTGCTTTTTGATGCAGATGCAGATGGGGATCAAGATATTTATATTTCAAGTGGCGGATATGAAAGGGAATCTAATACGACATCATATTCAGATAAATTTTTTGTAAATGATGGAGCAGGTCATTTTACACAAGATAAATCAGCATTTCCAATCAATTACGGAAGTAAATCATGTGCACGCGCATCAGACTATGA